>Ga0123337_10000184_pt1 | contig 122132 bp, 101 predicted proteins | sample frozenSSSSmetaG_FD_89792 | JGI IMG/M metagenome (GOLD analysis project Ga0123337, IMG submission 89792) | Glacier valley bacterial and archeal communities from Borup Fiord, Nunavut, Canada, to study Microbial Dark Matter (Phase II) -... | ecosystem: Environmental > Aquatic > Freshwater > Ice...
CAACATCGTCTGTAAAAAACGTGTCAGCGGCGAAACACGGGCTGCTGTCCAACCCTGTTAAACAACTATCTCAAATTTGCACTTTTCCCAACAACTTCAAAGATATGGGCGGCGGACCGCAAAGGCATCCCATCCGAGGCGGTCATCGCCCAAATGGTTGTCGACAAATATGTATTTGGTCTCCCCCTTCACCGGCAGATCGATAAATACAGACGGTTAGGAGTAAATGTTCCAGCTTCCACCGCCTCTGACTGGATCATGAAAGGATGGCAGCACTTGGCTCCCTTATGGGAGCTTTTAAAACTGCTGGTTCTTAACCAAAAGTATTTACAAGTCGACGAGTCGCCGCTGAAAGTACTTGATAGAGACCATAAAAATGGAATCCATCAAGGCTACATGTGGATATATAATGCCCCCTGTGACAAACTGAGACTGTTTGACTATCGGAAAGGCCGCGATCAAACTGGACCCAAGCAGATGCTGGAAGAGTACACTGGTATACTCCAGGTTGATGGGTACGTCGTCTATGAAAAACTCTTTGGTAACCATCCTGATATCCTGCTGGTCTATTGCATGGCTCATGCCCGCCGTAAATTTGTTGACGCTCTGAAATACGACGAACAGAAGGCTACCTATGTACTCGAACGTATGCAGATACTTTATGCCCTTGAAAAGCAGATGCGGGAAGAAGGGTTGGACTGGGAGGAGAAAACCAAGTTGAGGCAGGAAATGTCGGTTCCGGTTCTTTTAGAATTAAAGGAGTGGATGCAGCGGCAGCTGCCTCTCATAATCCCTAAAAGTCCGCTCGGTCAAGCCATAGCCTACTGCTTACCTCGCTGGGAAGGGCTGAGTGCATATGCATTGCATGGGCAAATTGAGATCGATAATAACCTAGCTGAAAACGTTATCAGGCCCCTGGCAATCGGAAGAAAGGCATTTTTGTTCGCTGGCTCCCACCAGGCAGCGGAGATGACAGCAGCTATGTACTCCTTTATGGCAACATGCAAGAAAAATGGCGTAGATGAACAGGAATGGCTTAAAGACGTCTTCGGAAGAATCCAATCCCACAAATACAAAGATCTTTATCAACTGCTTCCAAATAACTGGGAAAAGTACAGGCATCGAAACGGTTAAACTATCTGGCATAAAACTAAACTATGCAATACGGGTTCCTCGGACCGATGAAAGCAATTCGCCTCGGACATAAATACCCCAAAAATTTGTAGTGGATTGGTCAAAAAAACGATCAATTTTCAAAGCACTGTACGACCTGAGCGGACATCATAGTAATATTTACAAATTAGGACTTCCTGATCAGGTTTAGACTATTCAACGGGCCTTTGGCCTGCTGCAGTTTACTTCCATCTGCCAGCGTTCCGAGGTCAACGACGCTAAAACCAAAATTTTCAATCATCACACGTACTTCCGCATTAGCTTCCGCATAATCCCCCGAAATGAAGATCACTCTTTTCCCGTTGGCCTCCTGCGGATCTGCTTTCAGTATTTGATAATTCAGAGTGTTAAACGCCTTCACCACATGAGCGCCAGGAATGTGGTCCGCCACGACTTGGCTAGATGCCCGCCCGCCCAAATCGGCCAACTGAAAATCAGGAATAAATGTGACAAAGTGGTTTGTCGCATCAATAACCGTACGTCCGGTCCAGTTGGTGAGCTCTGTAAGGGTACCCAGTTGCGACCATGGCATAGCAAGCACAACAATATCAGCCTGCGCGGCCTCGGCTGGTGTACCCGCGCTGGTTCCTTCACCCAAAATAGCTACGATTTCTGCTAACTCCGCAGGATCCTTTCGGCTACTGATGATCACCCGATTGCCGGATTTCAGTAAATGATGTGCAAGAGCCTGGGCGATGTTACCGGCTCCTATAATCCCTATTGTCTGTTTCATTTATTTTTTTACTGAATGGCAAAATTAGTCTGCCCTAAAAGCAGGGTATGACGCAATTTAAGAAAAGGGTTTGATATTCATTACATCGTTTTCTTAATGCCACGTTGCTTGTAATAACCAGGCAAGAAAGCCTTTATCCTTTCTAAATATTCTAATAAGGCCTCGTCACTGCAGCAAATCCAGAGGATTAACCCTGGTTCTTAAGGGAAACGTAACTCTTTGTCCGCCAAGCCGGTGTGATTCAAATATTGAAGAGATCGCTTCAATTGTACATTTTCCTTCCAGACCGTTACATAGGGGTTGTTTGTTGTGATGCACCGCATCAAGCAGGTCACGAACTGGCGCTAAATGTTCGCCCAGGTCCTGTGCGAGTGTGTTGATAGGTTCAGCCTTATCTCCTCACACCAATTCAGAAAGTCGTAGCGGCGGCAAATCTACAAAGTCACAACGTCGACTTTTATTAGCCATACATAAAGCAAAAAATAATTAACAGAATTGAATTAAGCCCTGAACTGAGAAATTATTTTTCAGTTCAGGGCCAAGATAATTTATTGATATCCTGCGTTCTGCTTGAACTCATCCTGTTTTACAACCGCATCCAGCTGAGTCTGCGGAATAGGTCTCAAAACTTGAAAGGTTTGCTCCTTCACGGCGTTATCGGGGCTATGGGCTTTGATTCTTTCGACAAGTTTACCTGTACGCTTGATGTCAAACCAGCGCATTTGTTCTCCGGCAAGCTCCCTGACGCGTTCATCCAGTATAAAATCAATGTTTAGCCGAGCTGGTTTGATTTGCATCGCTGCAAATTTCCCGGGTTTGGCTGCGCGGGTAAGTAACACATTGATTAGTGGTATTATTTGAAGGACACATTCGTGTCACTTCAAAAATGCTTCAATAGTTCCAACTTACATTTGTAATCGTAACCTATATTTTCAAGAACCACTTCTTACGGTGAAGCCAATAAATAAAAGCCCACTGAACCAAAATCAACATTACGATGGCTGCAACCTTCGCAACCGATTCTGGGAGGTACTCAAGTAATCCCCCAAAAAGTGCCTGAGTGGTGTATTTAAAATTGATGAATTTCCTGGCCATATAAATCACAATCGAATTCATGCCGATCACCATGAAGAAGAAGGTCCATCGCGTATACTTTTTCACATCTATGACCCAATAGAACAACCCCAGTAAAACCAGGCTCAAACCCGCAGTCAGCAATGTAAAAGAGCTGGTCCAAAGATTTTTGTTGATCGGAAAAATGATATCCCAAAGCACAGCCAGGGAAATACAGGCTATCCCGGCAATCATCAACCAGGAAACCTTTCCATTTGAATCAACCTGTTTTTCATCTGTTTTAAGCAACACTCCGGCTATAATACCAATCAACCCTGTAGCGATGGCGGGTAAAGTTGATAGTACACCTTCCGGGTCGTGACTTACCTGGTGGCCTCCAAATGAGAGCAAAATACTATCTAGATAACTAGCTGGATTACATTCCTTTGTCAAATGTCCTGCGCCGCAACCCGGTACCGGAACAAACACCATAATCAGCCAATACCCAACCAATATGAGGGGCACAGATGCATAAAGCCATCTTCTAGAACTGTACAGATATATGATCTGTGCAAACATACCTGCCAGCCCAATTCTGCCAAGAACGCTGGGGTATCTCATTTGCTCCCAATCATTGTGAAAAATGCCATTGTTGTAAAGAATGCCCAAAGCAACTAATATCAATCCTCGCTGAATTGCTTTTCTCAACAGCTGGATTTTGGGAACGCCTTTGGCCAACCGACTGTCAAACGAAAAAGGTGTTGAGACACCCGCCATAAACAGGAACAAGGGAAAAATAAGGTCATACAAGTGAAAACCATTCCAGTCCGGATGTTCCATTTGATGATAAAAAAACATGGCCCAAGCCCAATGGGTTTGTGTGGCAAACATTCTGATGAGATTGGACCCGCCCGTAATCCAAAACATATCAAAACCGCGCAGTGTATCCAATGACAAAAGTCTTGGTGTTCCTGAAACTTCCTGATCCATAGGGTTATGTAAATAACGCCCTTAAGTTTGGCAGACGCCATCTAACTCCCGGGCATTGCTATTAAACTAAAACATTTACCAATTTCAACCCGCCTGAATTATGCATCCTTTTCCAGTAACGGCATCAGATGGTCAATTTCGCTTTCCAACTGTGCAAGCAACTGCCCTATTACTTCCTGGTCATACACCGTTAGGATTTCCAATTGCATGGCTTTGTCTGCCAGTTCAGCTAGAAAAACGGCTTTCGCCACACCTTTTAAGCGATGGCCGGTTGCCTTAATCCTGGCAAGGTCCTTAATTTCAAAAAAAGCTTTCAAGTCAGAAAGATTTTCCTCTAAAGCCTGTTTGGTTAAATTAAGTATCTCTTCAATAAAATTTTCGTCGTCCATGTAAGCGGTTCGCAACCTACCGATATCGAGACCTGAATGCACAGGGACGGAAGAAAGTTGCAAATTATTCAATGGCGCTCTCCCTTTCGCAAACTGTGGAACACGCCCCAAAACCTCCCAAATAGCTTCCTGGGCAAAGGGTTTGGTCACAAAATCAATCATACCGGCCTCCAGACACTTCTCCCTTTCGCCTTTCACATTTCCTGCCGTCAGGGCTATAATTGGGAGGCTAGCTGCACCATCTAGCCTTTTAATTGCTCGTGTAGCTTCATATCCGTTCATTTCAGGCATCTGGACGTCCATAAAAACGATATCGGGCAAACTCCTTTTGCAGAGATCAAAGGCCTCATTTCCGTTCCTAGCTTCCAGAATGTGAGCTTTCGGGGCCATTTTATTAATTATCGTTTTTGTCAGAAACATATTTGCAGGATTATCCTCGGCAATCACTACTGTGAATATTGCGGAATTTACCTCTTCAAATTGATCCGATTCAGGTGCATGTTCTTCTGACAGGCCATTAGACGACAAATGTGTAAAGCACATGATGATGTCCACCAACTTTACAGGTTTGGTTAGCCGGTAATTTACTTCATAACCCTCATACTTATTCACAATTGCTCTATCTACTGAACTGCTTAACAGCGCAATCCAAAGAGGTTTGCTATTTCCTGTCTGATTATCTCTAATCCGCCTGATTGTTTCCAATCCATCCATTTCAGGCATATGGTAATCGACCATAACCACATCGAAATCGCTATCATCTTTCAAGGTCTCTAAGGCCTCAGATCCACTTTTTACCTGAACACACTCAATGTGCAAAATGTGAAGCATTCTTTCCAGGATCAGCCGGTTATTGTCATTATCGTCAACAACAAGCACCCTTTTAACTTCATTGATATTGTCCCTGACGATCGCGCTTCCCTGCTCACATTTCATTTTCAGATCGAAAAAGAAAGTACTTCCCTCTCCCCGGGCACTTTTCAATTTCAGCTCACTCCCCATCATGCCCAGGAGTTTGTTCGATATCGTCAGGCCCAACCCTGTTCCACCATATTTTTTCGATGTGGACCCGTCTTCCTGTAAAAATGCTTCAAATATTTTGTCCTGCTTTTCTTCCCTTATGCCTATCCCGGTATCCCTGACTATGAAACGACAATAGATCTCAAAATCAACGTCTGGGTTATATTCGAGTACCTCCAGCTTCAATTCAATTTCACCCTTATCTGTAAATTTGGCTGCATTACTGAGAAGATTAATTAGCACTTGTTTTAACCGGATCTCATCTGCCCAAACAAATCTGGGCAGCCCCTCCGGTATGTTCAAGAGCATCTCCAGTCCCTTACTTTGTATTAAAAACGAAATAATATCAGCCGATTGCGACGTGATTTCGTAGATATCACATTTTGATATATCAAGCTCAAGTTTTCCAGCTTCTATTTTGGAAAAATCCAGTATGTCATTGATCACGTTCAACAATGTATGTGCCGATTGACTCACAATGCTCAGATATTGCCGTTGTGTATCGCTCATTTTGGTTTTCAAAACCAGGTCAGTAAACCCGATGACGCCGTTTAAGGGCGTTCTGATTTCATGACTCATATTGGCAAGAAACTCCGATTTCGCAACATTCGCCTCTTCTGACTGCTTTTTTGCTTCTTTCAGTTCCTCTTTGCTGATCGCCGCCTCAGTAATATCATGTGTGAACATCATAATACCTCCCACACTTCCGTCAAAAAGGTACCAAGGGCGAACTTCCCATTTCAAAAACTGGTCGTGGTCCCAGCCCTCCGGTCGCCATCTTTCTTCTTCCATTGAAAAAATCGCACCCTCAAGACACTTCGAGTGAATATCTTTCCAGTTTTGGCTGACATTTGGAAAGACCTCGTAATGAGATAAGCCAATAATATTCCTACCGGTCAATTTATATTCCTCAAGCCATTTCTGGCTAATCGCGAGGTACTTCACCTCTTTGTCAAACATCGCTACAGCGGCCGGGGCATGTTCAACAAAGGCCCTGAGCCTCGCTCGCTCGCTTACAAGTTCCTGTTCCGCCTTTTTTCGCTGATCAATATCCTGAATGGTTCCGTAAAGTCTTTTACATTTCCCGTTTTCAAATTCAGTATTGCCAATGACGCGCACCCACAACTCGACGCCTTTTGCTGTTACCAGCTCTAATTCAAGATCGTAACCATTAGATTCTGAGATTGCGTGGTCTATGGCGACCGTAAGCCTTAGCCTGCTATCACTTTTGTAAAAGTTTACAGCGGCGTCCATATCCGGGAGGAAGTCGTTGTCCACCTGATGCATTTCCCTGGTCATTTCCGACCAGTGAATTTTACCTGTAACCAGATCCAGCTCCCAACCGCCAACCTTGGCAACTTGATTTGTCTGGAGCAACATTTCCTGCATCCGATGGATATTCTTGGAAAGCCGATGGCTCTGCGTCACATCAATTGCGTTTCCAATCACATAATCTACCCCATCCGAATTCTCAAAAAGAATATTATTATAGCTCCATACCAGACTTTCACCCTTTGGGGTAACGGTCGTCATGAGCCCTGTTCCTTTACCAGTCTCCCGGATTTGTTTGAAATATGCACGCATCGAACTATGATGCTTGGTAGGAATCAGATCGGCAAGATTGAACTGCGAAGCGCTTAACGTCGTAAGGCCAAGTATCTGAGCGCCAGCCGGATTGACACTCAAAAGGTTACCTTCCAGGTCATGCGTACACAATAACCCCTGGGAGTTTTCAAAAAACGACCTGAATTTGTCTTCACTCGCACGAAGTCTGTCGGCGTTTGCTTTCTCTTCAGTAACGTTTCGTGCAATTGCGAACAGGTTGCCTGTACCTGGCTCAGGTGTCGCGCTCCATTGCAGGTACAGGTATTCATCGCTTTTGGTCCTATACCTTTGTAAGAAACTAACTGTGGAGTAATCCGACTTTAATCGTTGCCATACCCAATTCAAATTCTGGAGATCGTCAGGATGAACCAATTCCTGAAGAGAACTTTTCAAAAGAAATTCGCGGTCCCAACCAAACAATTGCACGAATGCCGGGTTAATTCGTTTTAAAAATCCATCCGTATCTATTGTACAGATCAAATCGTTAGACAGCTCAAAAAGCTTAGCAAAATACCTCTGTTCCTCCTTTTTCTTTTGACTAATTGTGAGCCCAACGGCTTGCTCCGCCAATAATCTCAGCGCTCTCTTTTGCTCTGTGGTGAGCTTTTTAGGTTTGGTATCAATTACACAAAATGAGCCCAGGGCAAATCCACCAGGCTCTATTAAAGGGTATCCAGCATAAAATCGGATGTGAGGGTCACCTTTTACAAATTCACTGTCTTTAAAGCGCTCGTCAATGCTGGCGTCTTCTATCTCAACCAGCTCATCACTTAAGATTGTGTACTGGCAAAAAGATGTTTCTCTCGGGGATTCCCTGACCTCAATACCATATCCTGATTTAACCCATTGCCTTTTCTCATCGATATAAGATACCATCGAAATAGGAACCTCACAGACCAGCGATGCCAGCTCAGTAAGCCGGTTAAACTCGTCGTTGCTTTGCGTATCAAGAATATGATATCCAAAAAGGGCTTTTAATCTTTCCTTTTCATTCACTGAAACAAGAAAATGATTCATCGTTGTCGAGTAGGCAGGCGTACAATTTAATCAAATCTCATGCTATTGTTCTACAAGGAACCCGATTTTTAGCAATCAATGTAATAATTTTACCCAACAACACCCAAAATCAATAGAAGAAAATCTATAACCATTAATCGCTTATCGAAAAAATGCGAAAATGATGACCAAATTCTCCTGCCAGTATTTATAAAATACCATTCCAGGGCTTGCCCATCATGATTATGCGACTAAGGCTCACGACTTCCCTGCATAAAACTTTCATACTAAAATCGCTGAATATTATCGAGGAATTGGCGCAAACGTTAACCGATTTAATTTCGATTTTTTTCTTGATCAACTTGCGGATAAGCTCTATTTCAAAAACAAACGAATTCGTCTTGGTGCCGAGTACTTCGGGAAGGACCTCTCTTCTTAGCCCTTTAATTCCTGCTTGTGTATCAGTAACATGTCGCGACAATAATATCCTGTTCACCATGAGGAGAACTTTCGACACCAGTTTTCTCTTAAATGGCAGCTTCTGAAAATACTCACTGTCTCTGTTACCATAGACGAACCAGCAGTCAGGATTATTGGAAAAGACTCTAACGATCTCAACAACAGGGTCGGTACCAAACGGAAAATCGATATCGGTGTAGATAATTATTTCGCCTTCGGCTTGTGTAGTTCCCTTTCTAATCGCAGAACCTTTCCCCTCGTTCACAGGATTGTCGAGAAAAACAACATTTGGGAGAGACATCAGTTTACCCATCTTTCCCTTATCCAACCGGGTAGATCCGTCATTAGAAATAATATACTCGATGGTATACGACGGCAATTTCTTGTTAAGCTCCAGAATGCTGTCGACCAGTGTTTCACACCAGCCATTGATCGGGTTGTAACAAGGAAGAACAATACTTATTAATTGAGAAGAATGACTGTACTTTTTCAAAGCAAAAAAATTGAACTTTTGGCGAAGAACGAAAAGTATTTCAAGAGTAGTGTGAGATATCCCACTGAACGAAAACAGTTCTTCAGGTTCAGTTGAGAAAGAAAAACTTCGCAGGTGAGTACGGGGTAGCGTTACTATACACATGCTAAATAATTTCAGTCGGATACCCGATCTGTCCGAAGCGAGGAATAGTGTTCCAAAGAAGTCTCCGGCGCGGTGCGTAAACTTCCGGAGCGTAGCTGAGAGCAACAACTGCCAATTTTGGTGCGGAATTCAATAAAGGCATTCATTAAAATATTATGTTAGGGATGAGTGGGTCAAATGGTTGCAGTATCCGGACTGGCAAAAATTACTTTCTAAATCCATCCGGATACTGCCTTGGTCTGCTCTAGAATAAGCTATTTGTTTTAGGTTAAATTTTAAGGTAATATTTATAGTTAGGGGTGAGACAAAAATGTATCCCTGAAGATTTTACATGGATACCTTGTATGTCAATAATACTTACGGAGATTCGATGCGCTACCGTTGCCTCAAATTGTGCTAAAAAAAAATTATCTTTGACAGGCAACGATTTAGCTGCTTTTTATCGTAAAAAACTGTGGAACCTACTTATTGTCTGATCCGTGCTGTTTAGAAGATCCCGTTCATTGGCTCTGCCAGAGATACTGGATGGATGCCGCAATCAGAAACCTTCTGCCCAAAAACAATTATTCGAAGCCTATTATAGCTTTGGAATTAATATTTGCATGCGGTACGCCGATAACAGGGAAGAAGCAGAAGAGATGTTTGACGATGGTTTTATGCGCTTATTGAACAAAATAGGCTACTACGACCCCGACCAACCATTCGATGCCTGGTTCAGAACCGTGATAATACGTTCGGCGATAGACCACTATCGCCGTAACAAGTCAAGTGTAGCATTTACCGATATTGAAGAAGCATATAACATCGGTTACGACGAGGGTCTTTTTGAAAGGTTGTCGGCGGAAGAGATCCTCAGCGTTGTACAGCTGTTGCCGCCATCCTACCGTACTGCTTTTTCACTGCATGTAGTTGATGGCTATACGCACCCTGAGATTGCTCAAATGCTGGGAATTAATGAAGGGACTTCTCGTTCCAATTTGGCGAAAGCCCGAATTAAATTACAAGAACTACTTACCAACTGGGTCGCCGAAAGGCCCGTAAACCTACGAAACTATGTTTAATGAACGTTTCGACAAAATATTAAAACGGAATCTCGAATCTGTCAAGCCAAATTACCAACCTCAGGCCTGGGACCGCTTCAGCAAGCGATTGCCCGCAGCAGGATTCTGGCCATTCGTACAACAGTACGGTGGATGGGTTTTATGTGGAATGATGATGGCCGGCTGGCTCACGACCCTTTACACACTTAGAGAGAATCAGGAGATGATCAGGCAGATCAGCGCAGGTCAGAACCAAAATGTATTGCCCATGGGGGCCACAGCTCCATCGTTATCCTCCAACGGCCCAAAAACACCATACACAACAGAAAAAACTGATACCGTATATATTGTTAGGAAAACGATTGTTGAGCACAGGCATTACACACACGCGGGGATAACTGAAAGAACTTGGTTGCCCTTGAATCATACATCGAAACTATTTTCGAATGCAAACCAGGTTGAAGCCAGTGACAAAATAGCCAATACAGCTAATCAAAACAATATATTACCTGCCTTTCACAATGACAAAAAAAATATTGGCAATGAACCGAAAGAGGTTTTAATGCAATATGCGATGGCTATATCGCTTGATTCGTCTCAAATGGTGAATTCCGTTAGAACCGATTCAATCGGCAGGATTTTGGATAAAGAAACGGTTATTGCAATGATCGATTCTGCGTGGGCTAAGCAGACCGCAAAGCAAAAGTTAAGGGTTGTGTATGTAGATTCTGTCTCTGAACGACACCCCTATGCACTGGAAAGGCAAGCACCGATTGAGCCCAAACGACCGCCTTTCCGGCTTTCGTCTTTACAACCAAGATTCGGTATTGAAAGTGTATTGTCGCAATACAGCCATGGGTTCGGGCCGTCGGTTGAAATTTTCCCGACTGAAAATCTTGGTGTGTCTTTCGGATTACAGGCCTCAACATTAAGAGCCGAAAATCACAAAGCTTTAAGAGACTATAATTCCGCAACAGGAAAGTTATTTCTTGTTCAGTATAGAAGCTACCTGCCGCTAAGATTTGATAGAATTTCTGATATTTCCATCAAAACATCGGTGATCAGCTTACCTGTTAATCTAAAATATTACATCCCGTTAAAGAATGATCTTTCACTATTTGTTCAATCCGGCACCAGCCTTGATATAAGCGCATACCAGCAAGTAAATTTCGAAAGCTATCTCAACCAATCCAAAAGGCGAAACACGTTTGAAATGGATGCTAAACCCCATTTCTTTCACGATTTCATGTTTGGGGCCGGGGTACAATATCAAAGATCAAGAATTTTGGCACAGGTCTCTCCATACTATGTCTACGATTTCAGAAGTATTGAGAATACTCCTGCGGGTAGCAATTTCGGTCTAAAAGCGTCTCTTTGGGTAAATCTATACAAGTAGGCTCCGCAGAAGAACTCTGACTCTCTTAAGGACAACTGCGAGGGAGGAAAGAATTAAGCGCAATGATAATGCCTTAGGCAAATTACCTGGATGGCTTGGAATTAATGGCACTAAGATTGATTAATAATCAGTAGGTTACCTCCAATGCTCCAAGCTCAACACTCTGATATTTTTTCAGAACTTCGGATCCTTTCGGGACGAATTTAACGCTTCGAATAGCCGTAGTTTTGTGCGAAGTTTTGGAATAGTCGCCTGCGGTGAAAAGATAACCATCGATAATAACCGGTAAGTTCATGCCTTTTAGCTGCAAAGGAATGAGTGCAAGTTGATAAATCGATGTGTATGAAGCGCTGACTTCCGAATTAAAAAAAGTATATGACTTTTCAGGATAAGTTACCCCAAGCGTTTTTAGCTCGTCACGATCTTTAATTTGTGTTGTATTGACCCATTCGGGATTAGCGGCTCCTTTAGCTAAAAGCACCCCGTCTAAAACACGGAAATCTGTTTGCGCGGGGAAAATACCTCTTGCAGTTCCCCGCGGAACATCATGCTCAAGATCACTGCGCTTTAACTTTACTGTTGGCGGTTTCTGAGCACTACAATGCAGCAAACTAGCGAATGCAATCACAAGTATCAAACATAAACTTCGCATGTGTGTCGCGTAATTTTTGAGATTCACTTTCAGAAAAATCTGTTTATTTCAAAACCTTTAAGATAATTACAAAGCCATTTCTACTAACAATAAAGACCGAAACGAGCCCGGTCTCCACTGTTATGACGATCGAATTTATATTGCCTTTATGGCCTTAAAAATCTCGGCATGTGGCTGTTCTCCTTCGAAGGTTTTGACCAGTTTCCCCGTTTTATCGTACAGGGCGACGTAAGGATAATGCATAATATTATAATATTTCTGAACCAGGCGAGATGTGCCCTCCGTTCCGATTTTGATATTGGGGTAAGCCGAAAGATTGTAATTGGCAACAAATGGTTTCAACATTTCCATAGCCTGAGGCGTCACCATCACCACTTGCTTATTTCCCACTACGCTGTAGTTTTTGAGCATATCTTTGGTAAAAGCCTGGCAATGTTCACAATCCGGCGAAAAATAGATAAGCACTACCGCCCCAGGGGTTAGCTGCTCAGCCGTGAAAGTACTGCCCGTATTAAGTACAATTTTGAAAGGTGCTATTTTTTTTAGTCCTCCCGCATTCTGCGCGAAAGAAACTGTTGCAAGCAACATCATAAAAAGCGGTAACATCAGCTTACATTTCATTTTTTGTCTCGTTAACTTTAAATAATAGTTTGGTTAAATTAATGATTTTAACGGATCCAGGAAGCTGTTAATTGTGCATTGGGAAAATCGGCATTTGCCTCAATAGCTTATTTCTTTTCGATTCCATTTAAAATACGTCCAATATCGTTGGCACGGTTCATAAACTGAAAGCTTGTTTCCAGATCATTACCATCGATTGCATCTTTAAATTTCTTCAAAAGTTCAATATAATCATCCAGCGCCTTGGATACATTTTCTTTATTTTGATCAAAAATCGGTGCCCACATTTGAGGTGAACTTTTAGCCAGCCTAACAGTAGATGAAAACCCGGTACTTGCCATGTCGAAAATAGCCCTTTCGTCCTGTTCCTTATCAAGCACCGTCAGTCCAAGGGCAAACGAACTGATATGGCTTAAATGAGACACATACGCAAGGTGCAAGTCATGTTCCACGGGTGTCATGTAATGAATCTTCATTCCAACATCCCGGAGGAACGTTTCCACGAGACCCAGTGAATCGGGCAGGCTCTTTTCACGATCACAAATGATCACGTTTTTTCCAGACAACAGTTCTTTGAAAGCAGCACCAGGTCCGGAGTTTTCCGTTCCTGCCATCGGGTGAACGGCTACGAATTGCCCCCTTTTGGCATGTGAATCCGCCAGAGCACAAATCATCTCTTTTGTAGATCCCAAATCCATTATCGTCTTACCATCAGGCAGGCGATCCAAAATGTACGGCAATAAACGGGCGATAGCATCAACAGGTGTAGCCAGAACGTTCAGTTCCGAAAGTTCCAGTGCTTCTTCCAGCGATAGAATCTCATCAACGATACCCTTCGCTAAGGCTATTTTTTGATTTACAGCAGAGTTGTCAACGCCGACGAATTTGATATTGGGATACTTTTCTTTCAGGCTTAAGGCAAATGATCCCCCCAACAAACCCACGCCAATAATACTGATTACCATTTTATTTAATATTAACTCGTTTTAGCTAGCACTGTTTGAGCGCTATAAAGAATTTAAGCACCTTATTTTTGACTCCATTCATTTTCATCTCTCCTCTCTCCATTTTCAACTTAATCCTGAATCCGTCTCACCGCCTCCCAAATCCGCTCCTTTGGCATACATAACGACAACCGGATGTAACGTTGTCCTTTCGGACCAAAAATAAATCCAGGGGCTATGAAAACGTGCTTTTCAATCAACAAACGATTTACAAGTTGCTCAGCAGACTCCACCGAATCCGGCAATTTCCCCCACAGAAACATCCCTTCCTGTGCACGGTCCCAGGTGCAGCCGATAGCGTTCAAAAATGCTTCTGATGCTTCCAAACGTCCCTGATAAACTGCGTTTCTTTCGACGTGCCATTCATCTGAATTTTTTAACGCCGCCACCGCAGCATCCTGCAAAGCGCGAAACATGCCCGAATCCACATTACTTTTGATTGTCAGTACCGCATCAATATAAGGCTTCGCAGCAGCCAGCCACCCAAGACGCCAGCCAGCCATATTATGCGACTTGCTCATCGAATTCAATTCTACTGCTACCTCTTTCGCTCCTTCTATCGACAGTAAGCTAATTGGAGCCTTTTTATTGAGTACCAGACTATACGGATTATCATGACACAGGAGTACCTTATGTTCTCTGGCAAAGGCAACGGCTTTCTCGAATAACTCCCGTGTTGCCGGGGCACCGGTAGGCATGTGCGGATAATTCAGCCACATGAGTTTCGTTCTCGGTGTAACCAGCTTATCAATGGCTTCCCAGTCAGGTTGCCAGCCCGACTCTTCTTTGAGTGGATATTCTTTCACAACACCACCGACCATTTGGCTAACCGCACGGTAAGCGGGATAACCAAGCTCTGGTACCAAAACTTCATCGCCCGGGTCCAGGAAAGTCAAAGAGATGTGCGTAATGCCTTCTTTGGAACCAATAAGAGGTAAAATTTCCGTAGAGGGGTTTAGTTTCACACCATATGTATGCCCATAATATTCAGCGATTGCATTCCTAAAATCCGGGGTACCAACGTAGGGCTGATAACCATGAGCTATTGGTTTTTGGGAAGCCTCCGTCAGTGCAGTGAGCGTTTGCTCCGATGGCATCATGTCGGGATTTCCTATTCCCAAATTAATCACGTCATGCCCTTCGGCAACCAGTTTACGAACCTCAGCCAATTTTACCGAAAAATAATATTCAGATGTTTGCCTTGTTCGCTGGGCAGTTTCAATAATCATTATTTCAAAACAATTTTTAGCTTTTGCCATGCTATGGCAATTCTCTCTCGACCATTTGGCTTGTTCCTTATAATTAGCCAGTCGAAACGGGGCGCAATTTACGACTTTTACCACAATGGACGCAAAGATTAATCAGGCGAGTAAATTGTTTCCGGTTTCATTACACGCCGGTTCTGCTCAAATCAAATTTCTTCCTGTGCATTGCCATTTATCCTTTAAATTAGCAACATGAATGTAAGATACCTGTTTCTATTATTCCTATTGGCCATAGGTGGGTGTGATAAACCATCCGAAAAAATCATCGTGGCAACAGCAGCCAACGTCCAGTACGTAATGGCCGATATTAAGAAGGAATTTGAAAAAGAATACAAAAGAGAAATTCAGATTGTGGTGGGCTCCTCCGGTAAGCTTACTTCTCAGATACGTGAGGGAGCTCCATTCGATGTTTTTGTCTCGGCCGACACCAAGTATCCCCGGGAAATTTATTCAAAAGGGGGCTCTGCCGAAAAACCCAAAATTTATGCACTCGGCTCTTTGGTACTTTGGTCGATGAAGATTTCCTCAAAGGATTTGAAACCAGAATTTTTAGAAAACGAACACATTAAAAAGGTCGCCATTCCTAATCCACGCATCGCACCTTATGGCGAAGCTGCTATGCAAGTGCTTATCAAACTCAACCTGCAAAAACAGGTACAGAACAAGCTGGTCTTCGGAGAAAGCATCGCCCAAACAGCTCAATACATTACAACAGGATCGGTGGAGGCAGGATTTAATGCACTTTCGATCGTACTTTCACCGGAGATGAAAAACAAGGGTAACTGGGTACTGGTCGACTCATCACTTTATCGCCCCATCGAACAGGCAGCAGTGTTATTAAAACACAGTGACGATTCCCCAAAGAAGGAAACCAGCAGACTGTTTTACGATTTTTTATATTCCAAAAAAGCCAGGGATATCTTCAAAAAGTACGGCTATAAGTGATTAAGAACTAGCTATTGACCTGAATGAACAAAAGCCAAGAATACTTTAAACTCCTGAACTTTAAACTCATAAACTCATAAATGGATTGGCAACCGCTCTGGCTTACTTTTAAACTGGCTATAATAACATCGGTGGTCCTTCTGATCTTAGCAATGCCCATTGCCTATTGGCTGGCCTTCGGAAAATTCAGGGCACGGGGCGTTTTTGAAGCGATCATTGGCATGCCTCTCGTTTTACCGCCATCGGTTATCGGATTCTACCTACTGCTGGCTTTCAGCCCTTCCCACTGGTTCGGAGGATTGATAGAGTCACTGTTTGGTATCAGGCTCGTCTTTTCGTTTCAGGGGCTGGTTATCGCCTCTATCATTTACAGTTTGCCATTTATGGTGTATCCGTTGCGAGCGGGCCTTCAATCGCTGCCACCGTCGATGCGAGAAGCCTCTTACATATTGGGGAAAGGTCATTGGGAAACGTTTTTTAAAATTCTCCTTCCCAATTGCAAATCAGCCGTGTTAACTGCTTTTGTGCTGACTTTTGCACACACAGTCGGGGAGTTTGGAGTTGTACTGATGATTGGAGGAAACATCCCTGGCGTAACTAAGGTAGCTTCGGTCGCCATTTATAACGAAGTGGAGGCGTTAAATTACCGCGCCGCCAATCAATACGCTTTCGTTCTCTTTTCAGTGACCTTTACCATTTTACTAATCGTTTACTCGATTAACAACCGATTGCTCCGTGTACGACATGCTTCTTGATATCCATCTCAGACACACTTTGCAGACAGCACATGGTTCAATGGCAATGGAAGTGGATTTGACCATTTCTAAAGGAGAAGTTATAGCCATTACGGGTGACTCGGGCGCGGGAAAAACAACATTATTAAGGCAAATAGCAGGACTGGCACACCCATTTTCCGGTAAAATCCGGTCTGAGAAAACGGTATGGTTGGATACATCAGAAAGAATAAACATTCCCCCACAAAAAAGAAATGTCGGTTTTGTATTTCAGGATTATGCGCTATTTCCTCATTTTACGGTTTTGCAAAATCTTGAATTCGCGCTCAATAAAGGGCAAGATCCGAAGTATATCTATGAACTTTTGGAAGCCGTTGAACTGACTAACCTTGCTGACCGAAAGCCATTTCAATTGTCGGGCGGGCAGCAGCAACGCGCAGCGCTTGCCAGGGCATTAGTACGCCAGCCGGAAGTACTCTTGCTCGACGAACCAATGTCTGCGTTGGATATATCAATGAGGAAAAGATTACAACAATACCTGGTCTCCCTTCGTCGAAAGTTCAATCTCACCATCCTGATTGTGACCCACGATTTGGGAGAAATTTTCAGTATGGCTGATCGCGTTGTCGTGATAGATCATGGTAAAATTACTCAGCTCGGAACACCGAAGGAGATATTCACTCCTAAATCCAATCCGAAAGAGGGTGTATTTTTATATGGAGAAATTCTGAATGCCGAACCACGAGATAACCACCTTTTGGTTACCGTATTGATTCAGCAGTCGATTCTGGATTTCAAAGTTCCTCTATTTCGTCAGGGGGAGCTACTGCCAGGCCGTACGTTTGTGATCAATTATGATGTGGAAACGCCCGACTTGAAAATATTGTGACCTCTAAGGTAATCCAGTTTCAAGGGTAATTTACCCATAAAATTGTCTTTGTTATAAAACTAATCCATCAAAATTCCATGCGCTTTTTCTTACGATTCTTACAGGTTACGTTCATTATTTTGCCAATGCTGGCCATGCGCCAGGACAAACCACTTAAGGTAATTTTCTTTGGCGACTCTATTACTCAGGCTGGGGTCGGCCCCAAAGGTTACATTACTCAGGTTGGAGAAATGCTAAAAGCTTCGGGCAAAGATGCTCAATATGAATTAATTGGTGCCGGAATAGGAGGCAATAAAGTATATGACCTGTATTTACGCCTTGAAGATGACGTGCTTTCAAAAAAGCCTGACATTGTTTTTATCTATGTGGGGATCAATGACGTTTGGCACAAAGCTTCTTCCGGAACAGGCACAGATGCAGACAAATACGTAAAGTTCTATGAAGCTTTGATCAAAAAAATGAAGGCTCAAAATATCCGGGTCATCGCGTGCACACCCACTGTGATTGGCGAAAGGAACGACAATTCAAATGCTCAGGATGGAGACCTGAACTATTACTCTAAGATGATCCGTGATATCGCAACCCGGAATAGCGTGCAATTGCTGGACCTGAGAAAACAGTTCGGGGACTATCTGGTTCAGAATAATCCTGAAAATAAAGAAAAAGGAATTTTAACGAGCGACCGTGTACATTTGACAGATGCAGGCAACAAGTTTCTGGCTGAAAAAATGCTGGAGGCTTTGGTGAAGTAGGGTTTGGCTCGGATTTACGGTCTGAACAGCCATGCTGGGTGAACAGAAAACAGATTCCCGAGCAATTGAGGTGCTGGGCTGAACTGCAAAAGATTCTCGTATGCTTACACGCGACCCGAACGGGAAACCGATGGCCCGATCCAAACAGTTGCAGTGGGTTAAAAAGGATCATAAATCGTGACACAACTCGGCATTTCACTTTGTCTTCGGCTAAAACTCAATCTATAACCTAATCATAAAGTCGCTCCACTTCCTCATTTTCAATAGCAGCTAACTATCTTTCAAGAAGCTCTTTTGATCATATCCGGTGATGTCAAATAATTTAGGAATATTACATAAAGTGCCGTTCCTTAATCCACAATAATCCAGAAAAGACGAAAATGTCCAGCCTTCGAGTGTATCCGGGGTCAATCCTGCTTTCCATGGATTTTGATGAATATAGTGCATGCAGCGAATAACGTCATCAGCGTTTACAAGTTGCTTTGCTTTCGTCTTTTTTTGAAATAGGCCTCCACTTAAACCCATCTCCTTGTTTAAAATTGAAGTGTAGCTACTAAGCAATATTCCGATTTTATAGCTGAGCTCTTGTACCTCGTGTGCGCCTGACACTCTCTTTACACATCCCTTTGGTCGTGCCGAGATCATGAAATGAAAGTGATTAGGCATAAGACACCAGGTGAGTATGTCACAAAATGGTGACAGTTGATCTCTGACTTTTTTTAGAAATAAAAGATAATGTCGATTGCTAAAAAATAGGATCTGGCGCTGATTGCCGCGATTGTAAACATGATATACTTCACCTGCTTCAAAGTTCATTTCTGGTGTTTTTGGAAACAAATATTGAATAAGACGCAAATAAAAAGAACCGGTAACGTATGGCTTTGAAAATTTGCCAAACATTATCGGTTCGATATGAAAGTTGTTCAAAACGAAAAACTTGGAACGCGTTCAGCCCGGCTTTGCCGTTCAGACCGCACCCTACCAGAGCTTTCCAGGGTAGTCTCCATTTGCATGCAAAGCAAGTAAAGAAGCCTGCACGGTCGGCTTATCTTCCGGGTAAGTAACCCCAAACCAGTCCGACGATACGCGGAAAACGCGGCAATCCCCGAAACCTTTTTTTATGATGTGCGTCATGACAGTCGGAATATAGAACTCAGCCTTCGGGGTGTGGAGGTTGATTCGGGCGTATTCTTCGAACAGATCTCTCGTGATGGGAAACATGGAAGGCTTAAATCCCCAGAAATTCATTGACACCGGCGTTTCAGGTGCCAGTTCTGTCCGTTCGTCGTTTTCTTCAAAATAGATTTTTCCGTCTTCTTCGAAAATTTTGGTACGTTCAACAACCGATTCAAGATTGTGATCGTCGCGCTCTATACAGATACCCCTGGACACCGTTCCATTTTCCGAAAGTGTACGTTTTAATTCATACCCGATCATTGCATGCTGCTTATCGTTGTTATCGGTTTGTAGAAAATCCGACATTGTCACAAACGCGTCATACCCGTAGAAATCATCTGCATTAATAACAGCAAAAGGCGTATCCGTTTGTTCCCAGGCGCAGAGTGTTGCATGACCAGTCCCCCATGGCTTTACACGTTCGACCGCCCCAAGATCCTCAGGCACATAAGATTGAACCCCCTGAATAGCAAAGTCAAAATCAATCTTACCCCTAAGCTTCGGCGCGAATAATTCCTCTGCGCTGTCCTTGATCTCCTGACGAACTATAAAAACAACCTTTCCAAATCCTGCCCGAATGGCATCGTAAAGTGAATAATCTATAATTGTCTCGCCATTAGGTCCGAATTGGTCGAGTTGCTTGATGCCTCCATAACGGCTGCCAATTCCGGCAGCTAAAATCAAAAGAGTTGGTTTCATTCAATAAATGTTTGAGTATTAATGGCTGCTACAAACTGCCCGTTCTTAGGTCCAATAAAATCACCGAAAAAAATTTCTTGCCTGTGCGCAAAACTTCACCTGACAAAATAAATTCATATTTGATCTAAAAAAAAACGCGGCGTGTATTTCACGTCGCGTTTCCTCAAATAAAATATTTTAATATCCCTATACAGCAAAGCTTTCGCCACAGCCGCAGGTACGTGTTGCATTAGGATTGACAAACTGAAAGCCTTTTCCATTCAGACCATCTGAAAATTCCAGTACCGTTCCTGCCAAATAAAGAAGACTTTTTCTGTCAACAATGATTTTAACCCCCTTGTCCTCAAAAACCATGTCAGTAGGTCCCGTCTCTGAATTGAATTCAAGATTGTAAGTCAAACCGGAACAGCCACCACCCAACACCCCAACACGAATTTGATAGTCTTCTTCATGTCCGTCGGCTTTGCGTAATTCTATGATTTTATTTTTAGCGGTATCACTTACAGTAACCATAATTCTTTTTGTTTTGTGCTTCGGCTTTTATAACATTTATAATAATCAGGAAAGTTCAGGCATTTAATAAATCTATACGAGCATTTGAGGCCCAGCCCCTAACCAAATATCAAACTTATGCTCTTTCCAGAATAATCGGCCCTCCCTGGTTGATCCCCGATATATGCGTATTTGCATCAATTCCCGCAGTTCTGAAAGTTTGCTGCATAGCTTGTCCAACTCGCTGCGCCGTTTCAATACCCCGGCTTAGGGCAAACATAGACGGCCCAGCCCCCGAAATACTGCATCCCAATGCCCCGTTGCTGATCGCTGCCTGTTTCACCTCATTGAATTCCGGAATCAAAATAGATCGAACTGGTTCGATAATAACGTCAACCATAGACCTGCTGATCAGATCATAATCTGATTTCATAAGCCCAGCCACCAATCCGGCCACATTACCCATTTGGGCGATCGTATTTTTCAGTGAGACTTCATTTCGCAAAATATAACGGGCGTCTTTTGTATTAATCTCTATATCAGGGTGAACCAGCGTGCAATAAAGATCTTTCGGCACAGGAATTGAGAATATATCCAAAGGGTTGTAACTTCTAATTACCACGAAACCTCCCATCAGTGAGGGCCCAACATTATCCGCATGAGCCGATCCTGAGGCAATTCGTTCGCCTTCCATAGCAAAGCGTAAAAGTTCCTGCCTGGACAATGGGCAATCCAACAACTCGTTCATTGCTACCACGCCAGCAACAGCACTTGCAGCACTTGAACCCATTCCGCTGCCAAGGGGCATGTTTTTATGCAAAATAACTTCACACCCAAGATCCGAAAGCCCAAGATGTTTGAGTAAATGCAACATCACCACTGTAACGGCATTTTTTTCAGCAGCGCGGGGTAATCTTCCATCGTCACCAGTGATATCTGTAATCACAATGCCCGGTTCATCGCGACGGCGGACTTCTACAATGTCGCCGGGTTCTTGTATGGCAAAACCAAAAATATCAAATCCGCATGCCACATTGGCGACGGTAGCAGGAGCAAAAGCTTTTATATAATTCACTGTAACAAATTGTTATTCTTTAAATAGAGAATGGTTGCATCAAAAAATTGTTGGGCAGCCTGAACGGATTCATTGGCATCATCCTGGAATATTTCATCATAATCGTAATCGCCAAATTGACGTTTTTAAAAGGTGCTTTTTAACATCAATCCATATTTTTTTGAGAACAATAGTGAAAGAATAAACTCTTTATGAAAAGCATTGTGCGCACCCTTGTGAGATTTAACAACAATGTTTTTTGAGGTGAGGAGCGACTGTATACAATGAAACATTGTATAATATGCACGATTTAATGCGGCATCATAGCGTTTTCCCGACAGCAACTCCAAAGAATCTTCTAAACAGTCCGATGCCTTCGCTAAAATTTCACCAGGTGAAAATACTTTCATAAGAAAATACCGTCTTCCCGTGCATTAATTACCAGTGAAGAACCATTTTGCTCAAATTTCGCTTTCGAGACAGGGATTGCGGAAACTGATATATCGTACTTAAGCGTCAACTCAAACGTGACATTCGATAGAAAGCTTATCTCCTTATAAGCTCGAATATCTTCATCATTCAAAACCACCAGATAATCAACATCCGAATCGTCCCGCTGATCTCCTCTTGCATACGAGCCGAACAAAATAACCTTATTCAGCCTTTCCTTATACAAATGCGTAATCTGGGCCACAAACTCCTCCGTCAGGGCCGCAACCGATTCAGGAACTTTTTTATTGCTCATAATTCAAAATTGCTTTTTGAAAAATTTCAACAATTTAAACCCTTCTACCCTAAATAGCTACTGATGCTCATGATATCCGCAAACACTCCCGAGGCTGTGACCTCAGCACCTGCACCCGGGCCTTTAATCACCAAAGGCCTGTCTTTATATCTTTCCGTTGTAAATGACACAATGTTATCGCTGCCCGACAAGGTATAAAACGGATGCTGCGCATTCACTGTTCTTAATTCAACAAAGGCTCTGCCATTTTCCAATGTAGCGATATACCGCAATTTTTCACCCTGCGCTTCTGCATCAGCCTGTAACTTTCCAAAGTAACCATCAGAAATCACCAGTTCATTAAAAAAGGCCTCAACAGTTGGCGCTGCCAAACAGTTATCTGGCAGTAACTGAGCTATTTTAACATCAGCTGACTCAAGAGGCACTCCTACTTCCCTTGCCAGGATGAGAATTTTACGACCTACATCGGCACCGCTCAAGTCGTCTCTTGGATCCGGTTCCGTAAAGCCCATTGCCTTGGCTTCTTGCACTACGTCTACAAAACGGATTCCAGAACCAAAAGAATTGAATATATAGGAAAGCGTTCCTGAAAGAATCGCTTCGATTTTGAGAAATTTATCTCCGCTGGACATCAAGCCCTGGATTGTATTGATGATCGGCAGGCCAGCGCCAACGTTGGTTTCGTACAAAAACTTCACACCGCGTTTTAACGCTGTTCGCTGTAAAGAAATATATTCAGCATAAGAGCCGGAGTTCGCGACCTTATTAGGCGTAACGACAGAGATGCTAGCATCCAGAAGCATATTGTAATACTGGACAATATCTTTATCAGAGGTACAATCTACAAAAACACTATTCGGAAGATTGAGCTCAATCATTCGTTGTACAAAAGCAGGCAGACTTGTTTTGACTCCCTCGTCCATCACGCGTTCCTTCCAGAATTCAGAACTGATTCCATCAGGGTCAAGCAACATTTTTTTAGTGTTCGAAAGCCCGGCAATATTCAGGTTCAGAAGCTTTTCTTCCCTCAAATATTTAGTCTGGTTTTTGATCTGGTCCAGAAGCGTCCCACCAATCAGCCCGACTCCTACTATAAAAAGATTAAGTGAACGTGTTTCGGATTGAAAAAATACGCCGTGAATGGAGTTAAGCGCTTTTGATAAATCGCTCTTGGCTATGACAACCGAAATGTTGAGCTCCGAAGAACCTTGGGCCGTTGCCACGATATTAATACCGTTTTTACCAAGAACAGAAAATAGCTTTCCAGAGACACCGGTACTCTTCTTCATACCTTCTCCGACAATGGCGATGATCGATAGATTTTTCTCAATGGATATTCCGTCAATGTATCCCAGCGCTATCTCGTGAGAAAATTCCTTTTCCAGCACATCGCTGGCTTTCTGCGCATTTTTGGGATCGATGGAAAAGCAAATCGAATGCTCGGAAGATGCCTGAGATATCAGGATGACGCTGATGTCATTATGTGACAAGGCTGTGAAAAGTCTCCCTGAAATACCAGCGACGCCGATCATGCCGCTACCCTGAATGTTGACCAGCGCGATCTCATCAATGGAAGAAATTCCTGTAATGGCGTAATCCTTCTTATCAGCCGCTTTTTGAACAAATGTGCCCTCAAAGGCAGTATTGAAAGTATTAAGAACTTTTAAGGTTATATTTTTAGCAAAAGCAGGTTGAAGGCTGGGCGGATAAATCACCTTTGCCCCAAAATGCGAAAGCTCCATGGCTTCTGCGTATGATATGGATGGAATTGTGAAGGCATTACTAACCTTGCGTGGGTCTGCGGTCATCATTCCATCTACATCAGTCCATATCTCTATCACTTCAGCTTCCAGAGCTGCTCCGATTATCGAGGCCGTGTAATCGGAACCTCCCCGGCCAAGTGTCGTAGTGATTCCGTCCTTGGTAGATGCGATAAAGCCCGTAACACACTGAAGTGCCGAAGTTTTGGCAAAATATTCGAGGATCTGATGATTGGTAATTTCGAAGTCGACATCTCCCATACCATAAGTAGCATTGGTATGGATAAGCTGACGCGCATCGCAGAATTCAGTGACCACGCCCTTGCTTTTCAGAACTTCCGAGATCACCAATGTGGACAATCTTTCACCAAAAGACATGATCAGGTCCAGCGTACGCTCTGATAACTCTCGGATCCAGGAAACGCCACGTAGAATATCCCCCAATTCATTGAAAAGTCCTCGTACCGCTGCAAACGTACTGCTCTGGCTTTTCACATTAATCAATCCGCGCACAATTGTGAAATGACGTTCCTCGACTACTTTCAGAAATTCAATATATTCATTGTTTCCTGCCGCAGCCATTTTCCCGATTTCAATAAGCCTGTTCGTTACTCCGCCCATTGCCGAAAAAACAACAGCTATGCGCTCGCCGTTTGCCAGATTATTTTCAATGATACCTATTACTTGTCTGATACTATCAACTGTGCCAACTGACGTGCCACCAAATTTAAGAACCTTCATTAATGAAATTTATTCGAATTACCCGATACTGAACGCCTTGTGGAATCATTACAAACTGACAGCACTCATTTGAAGGTGCAAATATAGTAATTCAAAAACCGCTTACTTCATTTGATTCATTAAAAGCACGTTTGGAGGAGTTTGTGAAGCGTGTCGAATTAAATACGGAAAGTCAAATCTTGCACTTATTGGTTCGCCCTAAATATAACATGCAAAGAAAAACTTAAATCCGTCCTTTAATTGAAGGAAAGCGGGCGGAGCGGTCACCTATTCAGGCGGCTTGACTGGTCATTTGCATCGTGCCGATTACTTGCTTATGAACAAATTAATTTCCCGACGATGGAGTTTAAAAGCTTATACGCAGCCCTTCGAATTGGCTGGAAAACATCTACTGAATGAGAGCCGCAGGAATTCTGCGAAAGTAAAATCCCTTCACGATCGGCTTCCTTAAAAAGCAACCCCCAAACCGGCACCAATGTTAACCACCCCTATAAATCGTTTCTCGTTGATCTGGTCTGAAAACTCGTAAGTACCTGCCTTGGCTTTGATAGCCAGATCCTTCACTTCCGCCTTCGCCCCAATAACATCTCCGCTCAACTGGAAATAAAGCGCTCTGAATATTGGGAACCGCAGGCTCAGCCCCGCACCGAATGCATAAGGCTTCACCGTCGCATGATTTAAAGTCACGTTTATTTTCTGACTGCCTTCCACTACCTTGCCACCGGCAACCTCGGTACCAATCAAAAAGACGGATGGAGTACTTGCCCGGATGACTCCTCCCTGTAGATGCGCTTCTAATTGAACTCTATTCATGTTCAGATAAATGGCTGGCCCGATTAAGCCAGCCCCAAGCTTCCATGTGGATACATTGCTTTCCCATGTGTAGGTCTTGTTCAAAGCGAGCACGTAGGAGTTCGCCTTATCGATTATCGGTCCTGAATTTGTGGTGTTCACATTCAAACTTCCCGACAGTCGAATTCCCAACCACCTCGCAATTCTAAAATCATAATTGGCCTGCCCAAAATATCCGGAACCTGCCAAACCAGCCAGCGGATCATTCAATTTCTCTATCGCCATTTGTCCAACCGGCAAACTATACCCACCTGTAACAGAGAAAAAACTTCTGGTTTCGAGTTGAGCAAAAGAATTATTTCCCGCAGCAAGCAGGAAAAGAAGAATCAGAAGATTATAGGGTAAACGAAACCTCATAAATGACAATCTTAAATCAATGCAAAAAGCCATAAATCTTATTTTAGGAGTGATTTTAATTAGGTTAACACCAAATCCAGGTTTTTTATTATACCTACTTTATCAAATGGATGATTTTGGGGAAATTTTATCAACACAATTTTAGATAAAACTATGCCAAAGTAAACGGTTTTACTTTGGCACAAAAATGGTAAGACGTATAATACAACAACATTTAAACACCATGGACCGTAAAGAAACAGAAGAAGAAACCAAAGCCACCAAAAACACCAAGAATGTTTGGAAATGGATACTCGGAGTAGGAATTGTCCTCATGCTAGTAGCATTTTGGGGTGGCTTCTTCAATCATGATGAAAATTTCAGCGAGGCCGAAACTCCCTCTGCTACCGTTCGCGATTCGGTCTCCAGCAGCACATCGGATACTACACAACAACTTGCGCCGGACACCATTAACAAAAGTGTACGGGGTACCGAATAATAAGAACTATGCCGGTAACGCCTCCCATAATATTTCAATCGGATGCTTGGCTTTTCTTCCCGTGCCATCTTTAATCTGATGTCGGCAGCTCGTGCCCGAAGCGGCAATGATTACATCTTCGGGTTGCTTTCGCACGGCTGGGAAAAGCACAAGTTCTCCGATTTTCATGGATACTTCATAATGCTCGTCCTCATAGCCAAAAGATCCTGCCATACCACAACAACCGGAAGGAATCAGCTGAACTGAATAATTCTCCGGCAGAGACAACATTCGCTTAGGAGCTACCATCGTCGATAACGCTTTCTGATGGCAGTGCCCGTGCAATTTCACAGTTCTCTTTTCTTTTGTAAACTGATCTTTTGATATCCTCTTTTCTTCAATTTCCCTGGCAATAAATTCCTCAAACAATAAGGTATTCGCACTAACCATGCGCGCAACATCTTTCAAATCTTCAGGAACCAGGTCGATGTACTCATCACGAAAAGAAAGAATTGCAGAAGGCTCAATGCCAATTAAAGGCGTTTCATAAGTAATAAGATCCTTCAATAAATTGACATTTTTGATGGCAAGATTCTGTGCATCTCTCACAAAACCCTTTGACAAATAAGATCTTCCGGATTCAACATGTTTTGGAATTATCACCTCATAACCCAATTTTTCCAATAACCCGACCGCTTTTTTACCAATTTCTTCATCGTTGTAATTGGTAAACTCGTCACAGAAAAGATAGACTTTACGAGGATTGGGCAAAGAGCGAATGGAAGACTGCCGCTTATTAAACCATTGCTGCAAAGTAGTAGTTGCCAGGTGCGGCATGGACCTCTCGGGGTGAAATCCCACCAATTTGTTCGCCATTTTGCGCAAAACCGGTGTACCAAAAACGCCGTTGAATGCCCAGGGAGCGATCGATGCCAACTTCATTTGATTTGCAAAATTGGCAATAAGCCTGCTTCTGAGGGGAATACCATTCTTTTCCAAATACTGCTGTGTAAACTCGGCTTTCATTTTCCCCACATCCACACTCGATGGGCACTCCGATTTACACCCTTTGCAGGAAAGGCAAAGATCAAGCACCTCTTTTACCATTTCGTCTGATGTCTTTTCTTCTGTTATCCCTGAATCCGGTGTAAGGTATCTTCGTAAAATATTTGCTCTCGCGCGTGTCGTATCACGTTCACTTCGGGTCGCCATATAACTGGGGCACATTGTCCCGCCAGTAAGTTCCGTTTTTCGACAGTCACCAGATCCACTGCATTTTTCTGCCATTCGAAGCATGCCTTCGCTCGCCTTGAAATCAAATATGGTTGGAATAACCGGAGCCGGCTTATCCTGTTCATATCGCAGAAATTCATTCATCGGAGGTGTGTCAACGATCTTGTTGGCATTAAAAACCCCATTAGGATCCCAGATTCGCTTGACTTGGCGGAACAATTCATACACCTCTTCTCCCATCATGTAAGGAATAAACTCCCCCCGCAAACGTCCGTCCCCGTGTTCGCCGGACAGTGCGCCATTGTATTTCTTAACCAGTTTGGCTGTATCGGCCAGAACCTGCCTGAATGTTTGTTTACCCTCCGCCGTTTTGAGGTTGATCATTGGCTCAACGTGAAGTTCTCCGGCACCCGCGTGTGCGTAGTAAGATGCGTTAAGCCCGTGTCCGGCAAGCAATTTCTGCAAGTCATCGATGTATTCGGGAAGGTCCTCCACTGCGACAGCACAATCCTCAATCAGATTCACGGGTTGAGTATCTCCAGGCAGGTTTCTTATAAGACCTAAACCGGCCTTCCGAATATCCCAGGCTTTGTTAGCATCACTGCCAAAAAGCAGCGGGTATGCATACCCCAATTGTTCTGACCGTAATTCATCGATCAGTCCCTGTGCCTGTAAAGCCACCTCTTCGTCCTGGATGCCCCAAAACTCCACCATTAATAATGCTGCCGGATCTCCTTCCATGAAAAACCTGTTTTGAGAGTACACCGTATGATTTTTCGTGAAATCCATGATGTATTTATCAACCAGTTCCGAAGCTTTCGGGAAATGTTTCATGGCAACCCTGTTTGCATGCAGCGCCTCTGCCAACGAGTTGGTGTGAACACAAACCACTCCAACCGATGCAGGAGGCATATCCACTAAGGCAATTTTCGCTTCTGTTACAAAACACAACGTTCCTTCCGATCCTGCGATGAGATTGCAGAGATTGATATTGTTACTCGCAAAGTTGTTGCTCAATGCATCCAGCGCGTACCCTGAATTCCTTCTTGTTACCGTGGGTTTAGCAAATTGCCTTTTGATAAGATCCCGGTCCACAGGATTTGACAATATCCCCCACATACCAGCTTGGATCGCCTGAAGTCTTTTGCCGTTTTCAGCTTGAATGGAAAGTTTCTTCGCATACTCTTCAACACTATTATTGCTGAAAACAGCCTCCGACCCATCCGACAATAATACTTTTACTTCAAGAAGATGGTCCCTGGTCGAACCCCAGATAATGGAATGCAGGCCGCACGAATTATTGCCGATCATACCACCAATCATGGCCCTGTTGGCAGTGGACGTTTCAGGACCGAATAATAGTCCAAATTGGGCCAGATGTTTATTTAAATCATCTCTGATAACCCCAGGCTGCACGCGAACCCATTTTTCCTGAACATTAACCTCTAAAATCGATCCAAAATATTTCGAAATATCAACGACGATTCCGCTTCCCACCACCTGCCCGGCCAGTGAAGTCCCCGCCGCCCTGGGAATCAGTGTTGTATTCACTTCGCCAGCAAACTGGATGAGACGGCGTATATCTTCCACGCTTTTGGGTAGGGCAACTGCCAGCGGCATTTCCTGATAAACAGAAGCGTCCGTTGCATAAATACTTCGTTGAGCAGTATGTAAAGTAGAGTCGTCGTAATAAAGTTCTCCTTCAAATTGGGTACGGAGCGTATTAAATTGAAATAGTGAAGCGCGATTCATTCGATTGCAGCAAAAATGGAAAGGCTAATTTAAGTAACATTGTCAAATATCATCCGTTAAATCATTTCAAATTGTACATTCCGCGTATAGCAGTGGCGGTTTCGTATATTGGCACAGTTTTTACCAATATTTCAAGAAAATCAAATTACAGCCTAAACAGCACTATGAAAAAAATCAGTACGCTTATTCTCGTATTATCCAGTTTACTTTCATTCGCTCAGAAGACAGCAAATATTACGCTTACCACACCAAAAAATGCAGCTATCATAGCGACGCTGATATTAGAGGATGTTCGCTTTCACCCCAACCTGGGAATAGGTCTTGCTGAAACGAGCATGGAACCGTTGGCAGTTGTTGACTTCAAGGAAACCACCAGCGAAAAAGCGACGGTTGCCCTTAACGAACCCAAAATGATGCGATTGAGATATTCAGGTAATGGGGTCAATAAAACCTGGATGATGTTCATCCAGCCCGGTGATGATATAACGGTAAGTTTCCCAGGAAATGGAGAGGTTGCATTTACCGGTAAAAATGCTCCGTATCAAAATTTCCTTAAAACCCATTTTCTCGAAAATCAATACCAATACCTGCCCGTATTCGGGTACAAACCTGCGCAAATTGAAAACAAAAGTGTAGTACAGCAAAGTGATAGTCTGAGAAAACTTCGCATGAGTAGCTACGAAACTTTTAAAACCACTAATTCTCCCGTCCCTGCATTTGACGCCTACGTGATGGCCACGACATCAACCGAGCCTTCCTTGATCCGGCAAATGGTCCAGGAAAAAGTGATGCGGCGCAATCGGGTAACAAAACTAGACCCCGCCCAGCGCAAGGAAATTGAGGATTACACGCTGTCAGATTTTAAAATTTTGAGCGATGATGCCCTGTTAAGTCAGTCGTATCGGGATGAATTACGAAACTGGGCCCTGATACCAAGCACCCGTAAATTTCCGATAAAGGAAGAAAACCGTTACGAAATCAGCGCGGAGGCTTTAAAGGATGTGTATGCCTTCAGTAAAGAAAAATTACAGGACTATCCCAAACAACGTGAATATCTGTTGACGTATTGGTTAAACTATTCCGCAACAGCGATTCCAACCATAGAAACAGCCAAAACATTACTTGCCGATTTCCTGTCGCTTTACCCCAAGTCGGAAAACGGAGCATATATTTCTAAACTAATCACTACAAAAGAAAGTTTAAATCCTGGGGCAGCGCTGGCAGATATCACTTTGCTTGACAGGGACAGCGCCGCAGTGGTAGTTAGCCAGCTGAGAGGGAAACCGGCAGTAATGGTGTTTGCTTTTAGCATCGGCCAGCACGAACCGGGCTTGAAAGTGATGGAAGGAAAATATGGAGACAAAGCTACGTTCGCTTATGTATCAGTGGCTCAGGGAATTCCTTTCAGCACATGGAAAAAATACGCTGCTGATCGTCCGGGCGTCAAACACCTTTGGGCTTCCGACGAAAATATTGAACTGCTTAAAGAAAAATATGCAATCGATATTCGCTATCCATTTCTAGTGACGGATGCGTCGGGAAAGATTGTAAATCGCTGGATTCCGCAGGAGTTTCCAAATAATAATTCCCTGGATTCTGCTATAAAACAGGCGATTAAATGAAATAAGGACTTTGAGAACTAATTGGCGAAATAGCAAAGGTATGTCAGAATTTTCTGAACTCTCCAAGGCCTGATTCTAAATTAGCATTGAACTTTAATACGGTAGACCATTTGCATCCTTAGCCTTGCGGGTAATTAAAAGTGAGTGTATTGTGTCCTGATAAGTATATTCAATCCCGAGATTGTAGTTATCACAGATCTGGCGGACGATCGCCAAACCAAGTCCCAGAGAGTCAGCCCCCGCTGACTCTTTTTTGAATCTCTCAAATAGCCGTTCTGGATCTGTCCTGAGCGCATTACCGGTATTGCTGATCCGTAAGTGGTTATCGACGGATTCTAAAAAAATCTTTCCATTTGTAAAATTATGCCGGGTGGCATTGCTCAAAATATTGTTCAAAAGCACCTCCGCAAGTGATGGCGACATTGTCACCTCAAACTTCCACTCAAGATCTTCCCGAACTTCTATCTTCTTGTGCGCCAGTATATCCTCAAACTCCTGTACCCTGGACTTTAACAAATCGACCAGGTCAATGTTTTCAAATTCGGTAAATTGCTGATTTTCAATCTTTGACAGCAATAGCAATCCCTGGTTCAGTCTCGATACCCTGCGGGATGCATGGTATATTTCTTCAATCCAATAGGTGTGGTTTTGGCTCAAATCCTTCGACTGAATAAATTGCTCGACGCGCGCGTTAATCAGGGCTAACGGCGTCTGCATTTCGTGCGACGCATTTTCGGTGAACTCTTTCAGGCTCGTATAATCCTGCTGCATTTTATCTGCCATTTTTTTGAGTACATCTTCCAACTCGATAAACTCCGTAACCTGGCTGTTGGGAAGCTGCAATTTTTCTTTTCTGGTCAGATCAAATTCCTTAATACGCGCTAATGTTTCATAAAAAGGGCGCCACAGCTGGCCGGATAATCGTCTTTGAAAAAAAAACATGCTGATCATCAACAGACTGAGGAAAGTAATCATTGCTACCGACACCGCCTCCATCAGCTTGTACGACTCGATCATGGATTTCCTGATGGACACCCGGTGCGTCACGCCACCAATTACTGTATAAAAGGTAAGCTGCCGAAACGGTCCGAGATTGTCCTCGTAGCGGTTATGAATGAGTGTATCCTTAAAGATGGCCGTATTTCTTATTTTTCCAGGAACCGGCACGACCTGTATTTTATTTTCTACGAAATATGAATTATTAACCCAGGCGTTGTGCATCTTAATAAAATCCTCGAAATCCCGTTGCTCTACTTTAAGCCGCGTTTCAACCTCATCGTAAATCATAAATTTGACGATCCAATAAAACGCCACACCCACTGCCAAATAGCTGATCAGTGAAACCAGAAAATAAATACGACTCGTTTTTTCAAGTAATTTCAAGACGCTGCGAATTTATAGCCAATTCCGTAAATCGATTGAATGTAATCTTTTCCACCCTTTTCTAGAATTTTCCTACGCAGGTTTTTTATATGCGAATAAACCATATCCAGCGAATCGGCAGAATCCATGTGATCGCCCCAAAGATGTTCCGCAATGGATTCCTTTGTCAGCACCACATCAATATTGGATAAAAAATAAAGTAAAAGGTCGTATTCCTTCCTTGACAGCACAGTTTCCTTTTGACCTACAAAAACCTTTCTGGCTTGTAATTGAACAAGCATTTCCTGCCATACCAAATCATTATTGCCTCCAAAATTCCTTCTGCGAATCAAAGACTTTACCCGCGCGTTCAATTCCGACAAGTGAAAGGGCTTCGTCATATAATCATCCGATCCTATTTCCAGGCCCTTGATTTTGTCCTCAATCGTATTCCGAGCCGAAATGATAATTATTCCCGTGGTCGACGCGATTTTCTTGAGGGTTTCGATAATACCAAAACCCTCCCCATCTGGCAGTGTCAGATCCACAATTACGCAATCGTACGCGTAAAGGCCTACCTTTTCATCTGCCTGCCAAAAAGTATGAGCAACTTCACAAACAAATCCCTCCTTGGAAAGGTAATCAACAATGCTTTCGGCAAGCCCTTTCTCGTCTTCTACAACTAATATCTTCATTTAAATATCTAGACAATATCCATCAATATTAGGGCTCGATTTTGGAAAAATTTAGGAAATATCTTCATTCTACAAAATCACTAGACTAATCGATCGAAATTCCCAAATGTTTCCAGAATTGGCTTTTAGTTTCGCTAAAAAATTCTTTTCTAAGCCTTTACATCCCGTTATGCCCCTCAAGTTTTTTCAAAAAATCCGCACAAGTAAGACGAATTCCGCAGACCGCCGCGTATATCTGGCTTATCCACCAGGAAATTTCCTGTATTTATCCCTTATTATTTTAATCGGGATAAATTCTCATGCTTACGCTCAAAAACTCACACTCTTTCAGATCCTCGAAGAAGGCAAACAAAACTACCCTTTTCTCAAATCTAAACAAGCGGAAATTAAGGTTGCGGAAAGCCGGATGAATTCTGTAAAAACCGATTATTTACCTTCCTTTATAGTTCAGCATCAGTACACTTTTTCTACGGGAAACAATGTTCAGGGGGCTTTTCTACCCAATGAAGGCAGCGCTCTTTCTCCATCCGGGGGAATTCGTCCCGAAAATATTTACAAGGGTGCTTTTGGGAGTTTTTCAACAGCGATGGTTGACTGGAGAGTTTTTAATTTTGGCAAGGTCAATGCAAATGTAAAAGCCGCGAAGGCCGAAATAAGCCGCGGCCAGGCTGACTACGAAAATGAACTTTTTCAGCATCAGGTACGAATTATAGACAGTTATCTTGTCCTTTTGATCAACCAAAAACTGGTCGAAGCACAAAGACAAAACCTTGAAAGGGCACTGATTTTCAAGCAAGTTATAGATGCCGCAGTAGGTTCAGGAATGCGTCCCGGCGTGGATGGTTCGCTGGCAAGTGCCGAATTCGCAAAAGCGCGCATACTATTGTTGGAAAGCAGAAGAGCTGAAAAGGCGCAACGATTGCGTATTTCAGAACTTACCGGAAACCTTCGGGATAGCATCGAAATAGATACGATGCATTTTTATTCTCAGCTACCTTCTGTGCGTGGTACTCAAAACAGCATTTTGAAAAACCCCTCCCTTCTTTTTTCTCAGGCACAGATTGACGCCTCTTACGCCCGAAGCTTGGCAGTGCGCAAATCCTTTCTTCCGTCTGTTTCATTGACAACAGCAGGATGGGGCCGCGGCTCTGGCGTTTCCAATAAAAACGATGCGTACCGAACCGACTTTGCGAGCGGAGTTAATTACCAGATTTTCAACTACTTATTCGGCATCTCTACCAGGTGGAACCTTACTGGAATTTTGAAGATTCGAAATGACTATAAAGCTGAACAGTTTCAGGTTGAGCGTTTTAAACAAATTTACAATACGCAAAAAATACAGCTTGACAGGCAATCGCGGGAAGCGGAAATGCAGCTTGAATTATCACTTGAACAGGCTAAGCTAACACCAGTGCAGCTGGACGCCGCGCAAAGTGCGTTTAACCAGGCCGAGGCGAGGTACGAGAATGGGCTCACCGATCTGTTCACACTTACCCAAAGTGTAACAACCTTGAACCGCGCAGAAGTAGACCGGTATATTACCAACGGAAACGTTTGGCGCGCATTGCTGATGAAAGCTGCTGCTGCTGGTGATCTGTCACTCTTCCTTAATCAGTTAAACTAACCCCGCTCTTTACCTAAGATTTAATTTAAAGTTATGTATCAACTCATTCGTACTGCCCTGCGACAACCCATTTCTATTGTAGTGGTCGTTATCGGCATATTGTTTTTTTCGATCCTCTCTATCCGGAGTATACCGGTGGACATTTTCCCAAATCTCGACCTGCCGACAATTTATGTAGTTCAACCATATGGAGGTATGGCTCCGGATCAGATGGACGGTTTTATTGCAACAAGATATCAGGATCACTTTCTATATGTATCCGGTATACGTGACGTGGATGTGAAGACAATCCAGGGACTTTCACTGATCAAACTTTCGTTTTATCCGGGAACTGATATGGCGCAAGCCGCCGCAGAGGTTGCAAACAATGTTTCCCGCGCTAAAGCTTATATGCCTGAGGGAACAGTTCCTCCCCAGGTGGTACGTTTCGACGCAAGCTCTGTTCCAATTGGCCAGATGGTGTTTGAAAGTAAGTCGAGATCGTTGAATGAAATTCAGGATTTTGCTTCTTCGCGGGTACGTCCGATGTTCTCAAGAATTGAAGGCGTTTCCAGCCCGCCGCCTTTTGGTGGTAACCAGCGTACCATTGTCATTCGCGTTGACCCGGAAAGGATCAGAAGCTACCACCTTACGCCTGAGGAGATCATTAAGTCCATTGTAACCAACAATCAGCCATCGCCAGCAGGAAACATCCGTATGGGTGACCGCACGCTGATGACACCCGTGAATTCGCTTATAAAAAGGCCGGAAGATTTTCTAAACATTCCAATCCGAGTTGGGTCAGGACCGACGGTTTTTGTAAGAGATGTAGGTACAGTTGAAGACGGAGCTGATGTTACCGTAAGTTATGCGTTGATTAATGGGCGCAGGGCTGTATACATTCCAGTAGTAAAAAAATCAGACGCGTCTACACTTGATGTGGTTGATAATATCCGGGCTGCTTTGCCGCAGCTCCGGAATGCCGTGCCGGAAGATGTTAAGATTTCGTACGAGTTTGACCAGTCAGTTTACGTTACCAATTCTTTGAAAAGCCTTATTACCGAAGGTATTCTGGGTGCCTTGTTGACCGGATTAATGGTTCTTCTATTCCTCCGGGATTGGCGGAGTGTAATTATCGTGGTTGTTACAATTCCAATCTCCATTTTGTCAGCCGTTATACTTATGAACCTTTTCGGCCAGACGATCAACATCATGACGTTAAGTGGATTGGCTCTGGCGATTGGCGTTTTGGTGGATCAGGCAACTGTGACAATTGAAAACATTCACCAACACCAGGAAATGGGGAAACCCAAAGAGCAGGCCATATGGGATGCCTGTAAGGAAATTGCCTTTCCGGAATTCCTGATTTTACTCGCGATCCTGGCAGTATTTGCGCCTTCATTCGTGATGAGTGGCATCCCACGGTCTATGTTTCTTCCTCTTTCACTGGCTGTAGGATTTGCAATGATCGCATCTTTTTTGTTGTCTCAGACACTGGTTCCTGTGTTGGCAAACTGGCTGTTAAAAGATCACCCGAAACACGAGGCCCCAACGCTTGCTCTGGATCCACAGGAAATACATGATGTAATTGAAGAGGGTGTTCATCCTTCCCTTCCGCCGAAAGGTTTTGAAAAATTCAAATTGAGATACCTGAATGTATTATCGGCGATTGTGAATAAGCGGTCGTTAGTTGTTCCCTTTTATGTCGTCACATCCGTGCTGCTCATTGTGGGTGGTTTTTTGCTGATCGGTACTGATATTTTACCAAAGGCAAATAGCCATCAGTTTCAGATGCGCCTTCGGGTTGCGGATGGGACACGCGTTGAACGTACCGAACAGGCAACTTTAAATGTACTGAATCTTATCAAATCAGAAGTAGGAAAAGAACACGTTGAAATCTCTTCGGCGTATGTCGGCACTGTACCCTCAAGTTATGGAACTTCTAATATTTTCGTGTTTAACAGCGGGCCACACGAGGCCGTGTTACAGGTTTCGCTTCATGAAGACTTTCCCGTCAGGATGGATGCTCTGAAAGAGCGGTTGCGTGAAAGGATTGGAAAAGAACTTCCTAAGCTCCAGATTTCTTTTGAGCCTATTGAGCTCGTCGATAAGATCATGAGCCAGGGAGCCTCCACGCCCATACAGGTAAGTGTTGCTGCAAAGGACATCAAGGAGGCCGGAAAGTTTGCCAATAAAATCAAAGATCAAATGAGCCGCATTGGTTTTTTACGGGATATCCAGATCGCGCAACCCCTCGAATATCCAATTCTGGATGTAACGATCGACCGCGAGCGGGCAGGGCAGTTGGGAATCACTTCAACACAAGTGGCCAGATCCATGGTCGCTGCAACATCTTCGAGCCGGTTCACCGACAAGAACCTTTGGCTGGACGACACAAAGGGACTTGCTTACCAGGTTCAGGTACAAATTCCTGAATATCAGATGACTTTTATTGAAGACATTGGAACAATTCCGCTAAAAACAGGGTCCAGTAATCCGCTGCTTGCAGATGTCGCCACCTTCTCTGAAAAAACCACCCCGGGCGAATACGATCGAGCCGGCCCGAACAGGCTGGTAACCGTTACGGCCAATCTCCATAAAGTTGACCTTGGTGAAGCGACTAAGGCGGTTAATAAAGCGATAAAAGACGCAGGAGAACCGCCGCGTGGCGTTTTGGTGGAATTAAAGGGACAATCGGATCTATTAATTGAAACACTGGGTAGTTTGCAAACCGGTCTGATGATTGCAATCGTCATCATGTTCCTGCTTTTAGCAGCAACGTATCAATCCTTCAAGCTTTCACTTGTTGTTCTTTCTACAATTCCAGCAGTGGTAGTTGGTTCAATCGGACTGCTCCTTATCACAGGCGCGACTTTGAACCTGCAATCTTACATGGGGCTGATCATGTCAGTCGGTGTGTCCGTTGCGAATGCCATTCTGATGGTAACCAATGCCGAAAACCTTCGTCTCGAATTGAATGACGCGAACAAAGCCGTAACGCTCGCAGCGAGCAGCCGGATTCGTCCCATCCTCATGACCAGTATCGCCATGATCGCGGGTATGATCCCCATGGCGTCAGGTCTTGGTGAGGGAGGTGATCAAATCGCACCACTTGGGCAGGCGGTAATCGGAGGATTGATTGCTTCCACACTGGCCTCCCTCCTTATCCTTCCGGCCATCTTCATTTTGGTACAAAGAAAAGCCAGTATCAATTCAGTTTCAATGGATCCAGAAGATCCTGAAAGTAATTTCTTCCGTAAAAACCTTCAACCGTCCATTTCCATGAATACAATTAAATCACTCATTATTCTTTTAGTCTCGTCAGCTGTATTTGTTTCTTGTCAATCCGCAGCAGAATCCGAGAGCAAGAAGGAACAAAAAAAGGAAGAAGCGGCGGTTATAGAAACTGCGTTGGTACAAAGCCTTCAGCCTTCGAAGCAAATGACTTTGCCCGGTGAATTGCTGCCCTGGAATAAAGTGAACATTCATCCCAAAGTTAAAGGATTTGTTAAGACTGTTCAGGTGGATCGGGGCTCATTCGTGCACAAGGGTCAAATCCTTGCAATACTGGAAGCGCCAGAGGTAATTTCCGAACTCAGTCAGGCCAAAGCTCAACTCGTGTCTGCCGAAGCTCATCTCAGCGAAATATCCACGCGTTATACCATCAGCAGTAATATTTACAATCGTATGTTGCGGACCAATAAAACCAAAGGTGCCGTCTCAGCAAACGAGCTCGATATTGCGCACGCTCGTGTGCTGACCGACAGCTCCGCTATGGCTGTTGCCAGAGGAAATATCGAAGTTGCAAAATCCAATATGGGTACGAAATCGGAACTATCAAGGTATCTTACGATCAGCGCACCATTTAACGGAATTATCACCGAACGAAATATAAGCCCGGGTGCTCTTGTAGGTCCGGGAGAGAGCGGAGCCAGACCCCTGTTTGTTTTGGAAGACAATACAAAATTACGGCTTACACTGGCCATCCCGGAAAATTTGACTGGTGCTGTGCCGGAAAAGGGGACAATTTCTTTTACTGTTCCTGCAAATCCTGAAAAACAGTACAAAGCAATTTACGCGCGTAGCTCCAGAAGCTTGTCGGAAGCAAACCGTTCTATGATGACGGAATTCGATGTGAATAACAGCTCCCACGAACTCAAGTCGGGAATGTATGCGCAGGTAAAACTACAAACCGAACGGACTTCGAAAACCTTGTTCGTGCCGACAACCGCAGTGGTAAGTTCGAGTGAGAAAGTTTTTGTAATACGCAAGAATGGCAATAAAGCGGAATGGGTCAGTGTAAAGCGCGGTACGGTTATAGACTCACTTGTTGAAATTTTCGGAGACTTACATGAAGGAGACCAGATTCTCAAAAAGGGTTCTGAAGAATTCCGGGACGGGCAGCCAATTCAGGATGCATCGAAGGTAGATTGATTTTCTGCAACTGTATAAACTTAATTTATCATCTCAAAAAGCGGAGAAGAAGCTCTGACGCTTTTCTCCGTCTTTTTTGTAAAATATTTTCTCTCAAAATCGCGAATTAAAATTTTGTTTAACTATTTTTGATAAACGTTAAACAAAATGTCATTTTATACCATTAAGGATCTTGAAAGGTTAAGTAGCCAAAAAGCGCATACCATTAGAATTTGGGAGCAACGGTATGCTTTGCTTACACCTGAGAGGACCGATACCAACATTCGGTATTATAATGACGAGCAGCTGAAAAAGCTTCTCAACGTTTGCACACTTATTGACAGGGGAATGAAAATTTCTCATATCAGTAAGCTTTCAAAACCGGAAATAGCCGATGAAATAGAGAAAGTCATTGCCGGGACTTATCAAGAAGATGTACAGCTTGAGGGTATTATCAGCCAGGCACTCATTGCCATTTCAACGTATGATGAGCTGCTTTTCAACGAAATGTATTCCGCAGCTGTTGGAATACTCGGCTTGAAGAATGCTTACATCAAGGTAATTTATCCGTTACTTCTTCGGACTGGGCTACTATGGACCAGTGATCTTCTACTCCCTGCCCAAGAACATTTCTTATCAAATCTGATCAGGCAAAAGTTTTTTTCCGCAATCGAATCAATTCCCCTTCCTTCAAACTCGGACCAGACATGGATGCTTTTCCTGAATCAGGAGGAAGATCATGAAATTGGATTGCTGTTTGCGAGTTATTTGCTTCGCGCGCATGGAAAAAAGGTAATCTATCTCGGAGCGAGGGTACCCTACGAAAACCTCGCGGGAGTGATTCAGAGCAGTCGCCCCACACACCTTTACACATTCTTTGTCCGTAACCAATTGGAAAACGAACTTGATGTACTGATTCATAATCTCACCACCGATTTCGCAGGAACAACGCTCTGTATCTCCGGGGGGGATGATAAATTGGTTAAGACGGCGAAGGAAAAAAATGTGATCACAATTACTACGGTTGAAAGTTTTCTTGACATCATTAAAATCTAAAAATGTATAAAAACCCGTTATTCAACAAGGCTCCGGAAGTGGCAGTTATCGGCTCTGGGTTTGCTGGCATGGCAGCCTCGGCCATTATGGCACTCAATGGAAGCAAAGTAACGGTTTACGAAAAGAATGAAGATACTGGCGGACGAGCCAGAACATTTGTTAGCGATGGCTTTACTTTCGACATGGGTCCAAGCTGGTACTGGATGCCGGATGTTTACGAGAGTTATTACAATCTGTTCGGTCACATCACCTCCGATTTTTATGATTTAAAAAAACTCGATCCTGGGTTTGCCGTCATCTTCGGCAAAGACGAAGTGATGGATATACCTTCTGATTTCGAGCAGATTTGTGACTTGTTTGAAGACATAGAAACTGGTGCCGGTGCGAAACTGAAAAAATTCATTGCAGAAGGTGAATTCAAATACCGGATCGGAATGGGAGATATGGTTTATAAGCCCGGACACTCCATTACTGAATTTTTCAGTATCAGGCTTTTTCGGGATGCGCTTAAAATTCAGCTGTTTACTTCATTTAGCAAGCACGTCCGAAAATATTTCAAAGATCCCAGGCTGCTCGCAATTATCGAATTTCCGGTGTTGTTTTTGGGTGCAATGCCGAAGGATACTCCGGCCCTTTACAGCCTGATGAATTTTTCGGGACTGAAACAAGGCACATTTTATCCTTTGGGTGGTTTTGGGCAGGTTGCGCAGGCATTCAAAAAAATTGCTGAACACGCAGGTGTTACTTTCCAGACCCTTCAAAAGGTGGAAGCAATGGAGATAAATAAGGGTGGAATAAGCCACATTCGAGCTAACGGAAACAGCACAAAAGTAGATGCCGTAATCGGTACAGCAGATTATCATCACATTGAATCTGATCTTATTCCCGAAGCGTTCCGTTCCTATTCAAAATCCTACTGGGATGGTAGAACATTCGCACCTTCCTGTCTTTTGTTCTATCTCGGAATTGATAAAAAAATCAACAAACTAAGACATCATAATCTGTTCTTCGACGAAGATTTTGAAAAGCATGCCGTAGAAATTTACAAGGACAAAAAGTGGCCTTCCAATCCACTCTTCTACGTTTGCTGCCCATCGAAGACCGACCCATCCGTTGCACCGAAGGGATCTGAAAACCTTTTTATTTTGATGCCGATAGCGATTGGTTTGCAGGATGATGATGAAATCAGAGAGAAGTACTACGGCATACTGATGAGCAGGCTGGAAAAGTTTGCAGGGGAAGAATTGCGAAGCCATGTCGTTTACAAACGGAGCTATGCCGGCAATAATTTCATTCAGGATTACAATGCGTACAAAGGCAATGCGTACGGTTTGGCGAATACACTTATGCAAACCGCTATTTTCAAACCCAAACTTAAGAGTAAAAAAATCAGCAACCTCTTTTACGCTGGCCAACTAACGGTTCCCGGGCCAGGAGTTCCTCCATCAATCATTTCTGGCCGTATAGCAGCAAATGAATTACTTAAATTCCTAAACAGCTAAATTATGAAAGTGCTTTTCGATGATTTGTCGGCATCATGCAGCAAAATGACCACGAAGTTGTATAGTACTTCGTTTTCATTGGGAATACATTTTCTTAAATCCAAATTCCATGCTCCCATTTATGGAATTTATGGATTTGTAAGGCTTGCCGACGAAATTGTGGACAGCTTTCATGATTATGACAAGAAATACCTGATGCAAAAAATCAGGCTCGACACAATTGAAGCAATCAGGGATAAGATCAGCATCAATCCTATCTTAAACAGTTTCCAGGAAGTAGTTCACGAGTACGACATCGAGTGGCACCTGATAGACACATTTTTAAAAAGCATGGAAATGGATCTGATGAGAACGGAGTACACCCATGAGTCGTATAATCAATACATCCTTGGATCAGCAGAAGTCGTAGGACTGATGTGCCTGCGTGTTTTTGCAGAGGGTAATGACGCTATCTATCAGGAGTTGAAACCTTTTGCAATGAAGTTAGGCTCTGCTTTTCAAAAGGTGAATTTCTTGCGTGACTTAAAAGCTGACTACGAGTATCTAGGCAGGACGTATTTTCCGGGTGTTAACTTCGACCATTTTTCGGGCAAGGAAAAGGAAATTATCCAACAGGAAATTGAGTCGGACTTTGCACAGGCCCTGATTGGCATTAAAAGGCTTCCTCCCGGATCCAGACGGGGAGTTTACCTGGCCTATTATTATTACAGAAAGCTATTTTTGTTGATAAAAAAGACGCCCCCAGAAAAAGTAATGGCTGCAAGAATCAGAATTCCTGATTACGATAAAATCGGATTGATGTTTCAGTCGTTGTTAAGACACCAGTTTGATCTTTTATGATCAGTTTTTGTTGTAAAATTAAGGGCAGCGCCAAGGCCGTGAACATGCTGCTTTTTTTTGAAATCTTAAATCCGGAATTTTATGTATGATCAAGTGGTGTTGGTAAATGAAAATGACAATGAAATTGGCTTGATGCAAAAGCTTGAAGTTCATCAGAAGGGTCTTTTGCACCGCGCCTTTTCGGTTTTTATTTTTAATTCAAAAGGAGAACTGTTACTTCAGCAAAGAGCGCTGGGCAAATATCATTCCGAAGGCTTATGGTCGAATACCTGCTGCAGCCACCCTCTTCCTGACGAAGAAACTCATAATGCTGCGGTAAGACGGTTGGATGAAGAAATGGGCATCTCCACGGAACTTCATTTTTTGTATTACTTTATTTACAATGCTGAACTTGGTAATGGCCTCACCGAGCACGAACTCGATCATACCTTTTGGGGCATTTCGGACAAACTACCCATCATAAATACTTCTGAGGTAAGCAATTACAAATACATTTCAGTTGCCGACCTTAAAAAAGACATGAAAGACAACCCAGGATTGTACACAGAGTGGCTGAAAATTTGTTTCGACGAAGTCGCCGTCAGAATATTATTACAAAAATTCCCATGATTGCTTTGCTCTCTAATCTGATGATTGTGTTAGCCACGTTTGTGGGAATGGAATGTGTGGCGTGGCTGGCACACAAATATCTGATGCATGGCTTTCTGTGGTTTCTGCATCACGACCATCACCAAAGGGACGATGGTGACTTTTTCGAGAAGAACGATTATTTCTTTATCATCTTCGCCGTTCCAGGAATTCTTTGCCTGCTTTTTGGGCTGAACTCCGGATTTAGTGTGTTGTTCTGGATTGGCCTTGGTATTACCATTTACGGATTCGCCTATTTTGTCGTCCATGACATATTTATCCATCAACGATTTAAAATTTTTCGAAACACCGATTCCGTCTACTTAAAAGCCATTCGAAGAGCTCATAAAATGCACCATAAACATTTGGGAAAGTACCAGGGAGAGTGCTTTGGTATGCTTTGGGTGCCTATGAAGTATTTCAAGGAAGCTAAAAAGGTTGCGGCAAAATGAATTACTTGTATCTGATCGTTGATCTGTCCGCTATTTCAATTCCACTTTTCTGCTCCTTCCATCCCAAAATTGCGCTTTACAAACAGTGGCACTTTTTATGGCCAGCCATATTATTGAGCACCACGCTATTTGTAATCTGGGATAGCTATTTTACCAAAGTTGGCGTTTGGGGATTTACTCCGGCATATGTCTCAGGCTATTATTTGTTTCACTTACCGATTGAAGAAATACTCTTTTTCATTTGTATCCCTTATGCATGCGTGTTTACTTATTTCTGTTTTGAGATTTTTCTGAAAAAAAAATTCAAATTACGATATGAAGACGAAATCTCGATTCTAATTCTTGTACTCGCTACACTTGGGGCAATTTTATACCATGATCGGCTTTATACCTTTTACACTTGTTTAGGCCTGTTGGCCTTTCTGATTTTGCTGAAATACCTGATAAAAGTCAAATGGCTAAGTTTGTTTTTCTATTCCCATATGTTCCTGCTGATTCCGTTTTTTATCGTGAATGGAATACTTACCGGAACCGGACCTAAAAATCCAGTAGTTTGGTATAACAACTCGGAAAACATGGGCGTGCGCATCTTAACGATTCCCCTGGAAGACGTATTTTATGGCATGCTGATGTTGTTGCTGAATGTTTTTCTTTTTGAATATTTCAGGCAAAAATTCTCGGGTAATGTCTCCAACAAATGATTTCAGTCCCCCGAATTTAGCAGCGATGTCTTAAGGCAAAAAAGAGCACCCTTGCGGACGCCCTTTGTCATTGCAATTAACCAAAATCTATTTGCTGCTGTAAGTATCCAAAGTAGCTTGTGGGAAGGTTCTCAGAATATCGGTCATGGTATTTTTAACCATCGAATCCCTGTCATCCCGTTTTGTTGGCGCTTTCACTCGTCCGGAAGCCCATCCCTGCCAGATCATTCGGTCGCGGTTGTTTTGATAAATATTCAAAATAAACCTGCTCTCCTGATAATTGTACGTCTGGATATTATTTCCGCCACCATACCACCACATATAAGGCGAGTACATATTATTGGAACGAACTTGCTGGCGATCCTTCACGTCCGTCATAAAACGCACGATAATTTCAGGATTGTTCACATCCAGTTTGTATCCTTTTGCCTGCATCACCTCCACAACTGCATCACCAAGCCTTCTCCGGTTCAGCTCGCTACCCAACAGCGGGTCTTCGTCAACTTTACGCTCTGCCTCCACCTTGAAGGTTTTAAACTGCTTCAAATTTACAGCATGATCGTAATCATAACTTACCTGCAGCGCCTGGCTGCAAGCCATTAAAAAAATCCCACCCACTGCCATCGTAAAGACGGCTCTGCTCAACTTCACTATGTTTTTCATCTTGATTTGAAAGTTTGTTTAACTATTATCTGACAGTCTCCGAGGGCTAAAGTTTAATTTCGGAGGACAACATCTATTAAACTAATAAACAAATACGATTGGTATATGGGTTCAAAAATTTACTTTATTCAGCCGCCATCAGACCACTGAAAACCTTCTCCGAAACCTTCAAAACCGTTCCATGCCGTACACCTTTTGGAAAAGAAACCTGGTCTGAAATGTCTTCCCAACTGGTCATATCCCTGGACCGGACTGCGCCGTATTGATGGTCGCGGTATTTGTCAAAATAAACATAAATGTAATCGTTTATAGCAATGGCAGTCGGACCTTCAGCCCAATAATTTCCGGTAATAGGAGCTGAAACGGTCGTTGGGTATGGCCCGGCAGCCTGCTTCGATTTGGTAACCCGAATATTTTTCTCTGCTGGCTTTGGATTCTCATTTTTCAGGAACATATAATATAACGCATCCTTTTTCAATATTGTGGCATCAATCACACTGAAATCCGGATTGAAAAACATTTTGGTTTCTGTGAAGGTCTTGAAATCGCGGGTGGTAACGGCGTAAATACGATGGTTCAATCCTTTTTCGCTTTCTGACTCAGACACATCGGAATGCCTGCCTGGGATTGTTGTTGCCCAGTAAATGATAAAATTCTTCCTCTGGTCATTGTAAAATACCTCAGGCGCCCAGCTGTTTTTAGCGGTCACTTCATGTTCCATCACCGGAATATCTTTTTGCTCCGACCACTGAATGAGGTCTTTAGAAGACGCATAGCCCACAATCTGATCATGCCAACCGGTTGTAAAAACCATGTGAAAGGTTCCATCGGGTCCCTGGATAATGCACGGGTCGCGCATGAGTTTATCTTTGCCCAGCATTGGAGTTAAAAAAGACTTCCCTTCTTTCAATGCATCCCATTTTAGCCCGTCTTTACTGTATGCAAAATGAAGTCCATCCTGTCCGTTATCCACGAAATAAGAAAAGAGGTAGACGTCTTTTTGGGCGTAAACATTTGGCGTGGCAAATAGCAAACAGACGACGATTAGATATTTCATAAGATTCTATTTATTGATTGCCATAAATCTAAGATGAATTGGACAATATTAAAAACACAATGGACGCAGCCTGATTCAGCGCGTCCATTGGGCAAAATAATATATCAAGTACAAAATTTACACTTTTCTGTAGTCGGGATGCTTATATGGATCACGATAAGCACGGGCAAGTAATCCGCTGGCCTCCCGGTCTCCTACAATTTCCTTTTTCACAGGATCATACACGATAGATCTTCCCGTTTTCATTGACAAATTGGCCAGGATGCAACTAGCCGTAGAAATATGTCCTTCTTCAATATCAGCTATGGGGCGGCTGCTGTTATCTATTGCGCTTAGAAAATCCAACATATGAAGACGTGTGGCGGGTGCTGCATTCAACTCGATACGCTCTTCTTTAAGATCCTCTGGATACTTTTCTTTTTCATAAACTACTTCTTTATGAATTTTTTCGCCTTTACCCTGGGGAATAAAGTCGTACGCCATGGTACTCGCCCAAAGTGTTCCTTTTTCTCCATATAGTGTGAATGACCAGGGATAATCCGGATTGTTCGGTGTCCCCCAGGTGCGGTGCTGCCAAACACAATTTAGTTCAGGGTATTCGAAAATCGCTGATTGGGTATCAGAAATGTTGGACTTCCCTTCTTTCTGAACATAAATACCTCCTGTCGAGCTAATCTTTGTAGGCCAGCCAAGTTTCAGCATCCAGCGAACCGTGTCGAACATGTGTACACACATATCGCCAGTTATTCCATTGCCATATTCCATAAATGTGCGCCACCAACGAATGTGTGGCAAGCCGTCATAGGGCCTCAACGGCGCTGGCCCGGTCCATTTTTCGTAGTCCAAAAATGCGGGAACCGGCTCTACGGGCGGATTGCCATTGTTACGCATGTGATAATAACAGCACATTTCAACATGGGAAATCTTACCAAGTAAACCCGCATCAACAATATTTTTCTTGGCATCGATCAGGTGCGGCGTACTTTTCCGCTGCGTTCCTACCTGGACCACTTTCTTATATTTCCTGGCAGCGGCAACCATCGCTTCGCCTTCCATCACGTCCACACTGATCGGCTTTTGCACATACACGTGAGCGCCAGCTTTCACAGCATCGATCATTTGCAAGGCATGCCAGTGATCTGGTGTTCCAATGAGCACAATATCAAGTTCGTTTTCGGAAAGAAGTTTGGTATAGTCGCCATACAACTTAGGCGTTTTCCCAGACTTTTGTCGCTGACTTACCAGCTTTCCCGCCTCATTTAACTGGTTTTTATCAACATCGCAAAGCGCTATGACTTCAACAGGTGCTACCTGGATAAGCCGGAATAAATCACTTTTACCATACCATCCTGTTCCAATCAACGCCACACGAAGTGTTTTGGCAGGATTGATAAGATCCATTCCCCTCGCACCAAAACTTGATATAGCAAGGGAAGCGGTAGCGCCGTAAAGAAACTGCCGGCGGTTGATGTTAAAATTATTCATGTAACGGAATGGTTGGTTTCGGAATAAAAAAAGCGGCTGGAAGTCAGTCGCTGATAAAAGAACATATTGGTCTAGGTTTACTATTTCAAAGTGCCCTTTACGACAATCTGATGGCACAGGGAATATTGACCCGCATTCCCTCATCATTACAAGTCTCGCAAAATATAAAAATATCGAATGAATGTCCCGGTACGAAAATCTGACCTATCAGTCACTCATTTTGGGGCTTTCCACTCACGGCCGCTAGCCATAACGATCGGAACATGAAACCGGCCGTTTTTCACTTCAACAGTATCTATCCGAATATCACTTCCTGGGTTAGATGTAACTGCGCGATATTCAAAATTTCCTCCTACCTCATTATCCGTTAAAACCGTAATTTCAACAAATCCAGTTACACTCACACTATTAAAATAGTCAACACCATTTTTGTATCCAATCACATTTCCCTGTACTCCACCAATGGCATTTGATTCGTATTTTTTATTGTTAAAATAAAATTTACCCTTACTTACTGGATTGTTTACACTTACACTTATTCGATATGTTGTTCCATCACTCAATGGTTTCTCCATACTTCCACCTACCCATAAGTTATGTGCCTTTGCATACTCGCTAAAATCTAATTAAGCTCCAGCCAAACTCTTAATTGAGTTCCACTCATGATTGTTGACAACTGCAGTCATATAAAACTCCTCGCCCAAATCTTCATTTTTACAGGAGAACAGCGTTGAAAACGATATTAGTAGAATGAGTAATTGCTTCACATCAAATATGTATGTGTTGATAATAAATGAGCGAAAGCCCTACCGCGCAATGTAAAAAATTTTACTATTACCAGTGCGCGAATATGCCCCACATATGATAATCGGAACAGAGAAAAACAATTTATGTAGCACAGAAATACTTTTGCTCCTACTTTATCTATCCTTTTACGTGCGAAACCACCATTGGTAGTCAATAAAATTGACATTTCCTGCGGTGCGTTTTTTTAGGATTTGAATATATATTTAGTTTACGATTTGCGATTTGTAAATCAAAAATCGGATAGCAAACAAAGGCATATTAACATCGCCTCTCAATTGTTTATTTCAAAAACTCTCCTAAATTCTCCTTCGTCACCAACTGAAACGGAATCAACACCTCCTTATCAAACTTCTCGCCTTTTGCAGCCTTTATCGCGGTTTCAACGGCTTTTCCACCTTGTTGTTTTGCATTCTGGAATACGGTAGCATCAAGACTTCCTTTCTTTACAGCCTGCAATGCATCCGGAATTGCATCGATACTTACTACAATCACTTTGCTTTTCAATCCTGCCGCTTCCAGTGCCTTTACTGCGCCAAGCCCCATTTCATCATTCTGAGCAAAAATTGCATTGATCTGAGGGCCAAAAGACTGTATCCAGTTTTCAGTTAATGACATCCCTTTTTCCCGATCCCAATCCGCGGTTTGTTCAGCTAAAAGTTTCAACCCAGGATTCGCCTTCAAGATTTCTTTGGCACCAGTGCTTCTTTTAATTTGTGCTGCCTGGCCCATAAAACCATGGATCATCAATACATTCCCTTTTCCTTGCAGCTTTTCAGCAATCAGTTTCATCGCTATTTTACCTGCTTCTTCATCGTCTGATCCGGCGAAAGCCGTCGGTGCAGCAGTCGTTTCTGAGTTTACATTGATAATCGGAATTTTAGCAGCAAGAGCCAGTTTGATCGCAGGAGAGCTTGCTTCCACTTCGCAGGGATTCAGTATAATGGCATCTACTCCCTGAGCAATAAAACTTTCAACCTGTTCGACCTGCTTCAGTGCGGAACGTTCCGCGTCAACTACAATCAACTCAGCCCCTAATTCTTTTGCCTTTGCTTCCATGGCGTCCGCGACATTCACCACAAACTCATTTTGCATGCTCAGCATTGTAGCCCCAATTACTATCTTTTTTTCACCTGACTCACTTTTTTGAGACTTGCATCCCGTGAATAAAGCAGCAAAAAATACAAAACCGAAGCAGAATTTTATGTTCATCATCTTGTAATGTCAAGTAATAAATAATATTAAGGTGCGCCGCAAGTTTCTCTGTCCCGGCACCCGGTAGGCACTCTCCTCTTTCAACTCTCCTAACTCCTCCTTCCGCTCCCATCTAAAATCACAGCACCGATAATAATCACGCCCATCACAACCTGCTGATAGTACGAAGTCACATTCAAAAGATCCAGGCTGTTACTGATCACACCAATTAATAAAGCGCCTATCAATGTACCTGTCATTGTTCCAGTGCCGCCTGCCGTGCTGGTGCCCCCAATGATCGCTGCGGCTATCGCGTCGAGTTCAAATCCCGCCCCGGCATTGGGTTGTCCGGTTGTAATCCTTGATGTAAGCAACACCCCACCCATTGCAGAAAGCAAACCGCAAATGGTATATACCCACATTTTAACATTGCTAACCCTTATACCGGATGCTCGCGCGGCGGGCTCGTTACCTCCCACGGCGTACATGTAACGGCCCAATATCGTCTTATTCAAAATCACAGAGCATACCAGAAATGCGATAATAAGAATAATGATCGGGAAAGGAATACCAAAAACATTTCCGCCTCCTATGAAATTGAAACTATCCGAGAGATTTGAAATAGGTCGCCCCTTGCTTAAAATGAGCGCTAAACCTCTACCTATCGTCATGGTACCGAGTGTAACGATAAAAGGTGGCACCTTACTTTTAGTGATTACCAAACCGTTGAATGCTCCAATACCGACACCCGTAAGCAACCCCATCAGGATTGGAATAATCACTGGATATGTATCAGGATGGGCAAAAGATGAAGCGACAACGCTGGTTACAGCTATAATCGAGCCCAGTGAAAGATCAATTCCGCCCGTAATAATCACGAAAGTAACGCCAAAAGCCAACAGGGCATTAATTGAAACCTGAGTCCCAATAATCATCAGATTTGGCAGGGTCAAGAACTTAGGTGTCGTTACGGCCAGCGCCACGCAGATGATGCCGAAAGCCAGAAATATTCCATACTGGCTAAAATTATTAAATCGTGTAGCTATTTTATTTTCCAACTTAAAAATGGGTTTATTCTGAATCCTTAGAAGGGTGAACACTGACAAATTACTGCTAGGAACTTATTGCAACGCGTACTTCATGATCAATTCCTGAGTTGCCTCCTTGCGTGTCAGGATCGCCGTTTGTCTTCCTTTTGAAAGCACCAAAATCCGATCACTCATTCCTAAAATCTCGGGCAACTCAGAAGATATCATGATAATCGCCATCCCTTGAGCCGCCAGGTTGCTGATCAATTTATATATTTCAAATTTGGCAGCTACATCAACGCCTCGCGTTGGTTCGTCCAGTATGATTACTTTGGGAGACGTTAAAAGGACTTTGCCGATCACGACTTTCTGTTGATTTCCACCGCTAAGATTACCAACCTTCTGAGCCGAGCCTGATGACTTGATCCGAAGGTCGGAGATCATCTTGCTTGTCACACGATCCTCACTCCCATTATTTATAAAAATACCCTTCTTATGTTCAGGCAAGCTGGCGAGCGTCATATTTTCTTTAATTGACATTTCCGGAATAAATCCCAAACCCTTTCGGTCCTCGCTGACGTATCCTATCCCATGCCTTACAGCCTCATCCGGCGATTTGACTTTAACTAGTTTCCCTTCCAGGAATATTTCCCCGCTGTCTGGTTGAGCCAGTCCAAAGATGGCTCTCGCAATTTCCGTCCTGCCAGCACCCATCAAACCCGAAATTCCGAAAATCTCACCTTTGTGAACGTCAAAACTGATGTTATTATATTGCCCCTTTTTTGTTAAATCCCTGACTGAAAGTATTTGCCTCCCGGTTTGAAAAGCAGGTTCCGGAAACATGGTACTGATCTCACGTCCGACCATCATTGCAATAAGGGAACTTTGAGTCAACTGAGAAGCTGGGTGCGTGCCAATGTATTTTCCATCACGTAATACCGTAATCGTGTCCGAAATTTCGAATATCTCATTCATTTTGTGCGAGATATAAATAATTGCAACACCCTTGGCTTTTAACTCCCGGATAATTCTGAAAAGAGTTGTTACTTCCTTGTCTGAAATAGCCGAGGTTGGTTCATCCATGATAATAACTTTGGCCTCATTAGAAACGGCCTTGGCGATTTCCACCATTTGCATTTCGGCCACACTAAGGTGTTTCATCTTGATATCAACAGCGATCTTCACACCCATCTGATCCAACACCTCATGCGCTTTTTGATTAATTCGCTTATTGTTGAGCCATCCTGAAATTGAACCTGACGCTTCTTTTTCCCTGCCCAGAAAAATATTCTGAGCGACGGTTTACTCGGGAATAATCAGAATTTCCTGATGGATCATTGAAATTCCGCTTTTCAAAACGCTGCTTACTCCGTTGTTTTTTAGATGATGCCCCTCGAATAAAATTTCGCCCGAATCCGGACTAAGCAGTCCGATCAGTATTTTCATGAAGGTTGATTTGCCTGCTCCGTTCTCTCCCATTAACGCATGTACTTCTCCTGCTTTCAGGGAAAGCTGCACATTATCCAGTGCCTTTATTCCTGAGAAGGATTTGGAGAGATTGGTGACTTGGAGGATGGGCATGGTAGAGGTTTCGTATGAGGATAGGGCGATGCGCTATTGAGAGATATTACGCCCTTTCAGGGCTAGCCCGACAATTTTCCTTTTCAATATGATGCCATTTTAGGGCTGGCGGGTCTCAATCCCATACATATCTTTCGTCGTATTCAACATTATATTTTTTCAGGAAGCCACGATACTTATCTTTAAATGTTCTTTTATGATGATGGGGCTTCTGATTTGCTATGTATCTTGACACTACATCCAACCCGGTTGGATTGACTGAGAAAATCCCATAACCATCTTGCCAATAGAAGTCTTCGTATTCCTGTCCCTTCGTTTTGATCCATCTCGAAGAGCTCTGTTTCACTTCCTGCAGGAGCTTCACAATCGCTATTTTCCGGGATAGAACGCAAAGAATATGGATGTGATCAACGTAACCGCCTATTTTAACCGGTATACATTCCAACTCATTGCATATACCGCCCATGTAGCTCCAAAACTCATTTTCTATCTTTTCATCTATTAACGGTTGCCTATATTTTGTACTGAATACGATGTGCGTGCACACCTTGGATAAGGATTGTGCCATGATGATGAAGTTTGTGTGATGATGAAGATATAAAAAGTAAAAATAGGACGATGTCCTATTGAAAAATATGATGCCCTTTCAGGGCGGCATTTACGCAAAGCCCTGAAAGGGCATCATACCTCTCCCCAGGGCAAAGCCCTGGCCTCTAATAACAATAGATAAAATCAAGAACCAGTCCACTCAACGCCCGTATCCTTCCAGCTCCTTGAGTTGGCAGAGTCAATTACCGCCTCGCAGACCTTTTGTGTTTCCAGAGCATCTTTGAACGTCGGAGCGCAATCCTTCCCGGTTTGCAGACTTTCGAAGAAATCAGCAGCCTGGTGAACAAACGAATGCTCGTATCCAATGCTCGTTCCTGGAATCCACCATCTTTTCATGTATGGCTGATCACCATCAGTTACGAGAATTGACCTCCAGCCACGAACGATCGACTCATCACTGTGATCAAAATACTCGAGACGATTCAAATCATGAAGATCCCAGCGGATTGAAGCGTGCTCGCCGTTGATTTCAAAAGTGTAAAGTGCTTTGTGTCCACGCGCGTAACGAGTGGATTCAAAAAGGCCCAATGACCCGTTATCGAAATGGCAATGGAATATGGCTGCGTCATCAATACCGACTTTCTGTACTTTACCGCTCTCAGAGTGAACACGTTCTTTGATGAAAGTCTCAGTTACAGCCGATACATCTTTAATACCTCCGTTGATCCACATAGCAGTATCAATACAATGCGCAAGCAAATCGCCCGTCACACCCGAACCGGCAGCGTCTACATCCAAACGCCAGGTTCCTGTCCCTCCCTGCGGAACATCGGGATTAATAGTCCAGTCTTGCAGGAAATTTGCCCGGTAATGGAAAATCCGGCCCAGCTTACCTGAATCTACAATTTGCTTTGCCAATGTCACAGCCGGAACACGACGGTAATTATACCAAACAGTATTTTTCACACCTGCCTGGTCAACTGCATCCACCATCGTTTGCGCTTCCGCCAGCGTCCTCGCCAGCGGTTTTTCACACAAAATCATTTTTCCAGCCGCAGCTGCAGCAATGGCGATTTCAGCGTGCGTATCATTTGCGGTACAAATATCAACAGCATCGACATCATCCCGGGCGATTACTTTTTTCCAGTCGGTCTCAAAAGATTCATAGCCCCACTGTTCCGCAAAGGCTTTTGACTTCTCCGCGTTTCGCGAACAGGCTACTTTCAAAACCGGTGTGTATTCCAGTTCAGGAAAAAAGTTAGTTATTCTATTATATCCGTTGGAATGCGTACGGCCCATAAGTCCGGTGCCGATCAATGCAATTCTTATCTCTTTTTTGTTTGACATATTTTCAAAGCTATTGGCTATCAGCCGGGCGGTGGACCGCTTTTGGCATTTTGCCTTTTTAATAATAACTTATTTAAACGAGAATATTATGATTCCTGATACCAGCCGTGAGCCTGACGAACTTTCACCAACGCACCCAGAATATCGTTCCACGTTTGCTGGTTGCCCATCACAGAATTCGGGAACATACATCCGTCCCAGCATATGTGGCGGAAAGCTTTCGTTAATTCTCCGTTCTCATCGCGAAGCCAATAGCCCGCATCATGGGTGATATCAAGTTTTCCGTTTGGATCAGTTGCCAGACAGTGACGACCTGTTTTATCGTGCGAGCCTGTTCCGTGAACGGTACCATCGTTCTGCGCAACGTGGAAATCGAATGTCCACGGGCGCAGTTTGGCTGTCATGGTTTTAAGCCCCTCTTCCAAAGCAGCTCTGTCACCCCATTCAAAATCGGCAGGCAAGATTCTATCCTGAGGACTATTATAGCCCAGCAGATAGAGGAAAGTGTGTGACATATCCGCCTGAAAACCCATATTGGGACGATCCACAGCTTCCATGGTATCAATCATCGTTTTCCAGCTTTGCATTCCTCCCCAGCATATTTCTCCTTCGGCAGCAAGTTTTTCACCAAACTCGGCCGCAACATCGCAAGCACGACGGAAAGTTTCCGCGATCTGTTTTGTATTTCCAACAGGATCGGCTGACCAGGCTTCCGGAGAAACCGCCGAATCGATACGAATCACACCACCATTACGCACCCCTGCTTCACGCAGTTTCTGTCCAAAAATGCACGCTTTACGAACCTGCTCGACAAATGTATCACGGGCTTCTTGCGTTCCCATCGCGGAGCCTGCCCATACATTGGCCACCAGGCTCCCTATTTCAAGGTTATATGCCTTTACTTTTTCCGCCAAACGGAATGCACCATCCTCACTGTTTAGATATTCACCAAGGTGTTCATCGAATAGCCCGATGTCAATGCCGTCAAACTTCACACCGCCCACCTCGGCCGCAGCGGTTTTTTCCAGTAATGTATCAAATGGGATAATCGGTTCGGAATCAGAACCTTTGCCAACAATACCCGGCCATGTGGCATTGTGGAGCTTGGGATAATTATTTTCTGGCATGGATCAAGAGTTTAAAAGTTTATGAGTTTTTAGTTTAAGAGTTTATGAGTTCAAAGCGACTTTAAACTCATAAACACTAAACTTTTACAATACCAAGTCCGGGTTCAAAGGACCAAAGTGTTTCAAGATCACGATTGGATCATTGGCAGATGGATTACTGATCACAACCCCTTCCTGAGCCGCTTTTTCGCTTACGAAAAATTCGTCATTTGTCAACTGTCCGTAACGGATCAATGCCGGCGTTTCGATATCCCAAACACCTAATTTGCCATGTCCCTGCATAACGATCATTCCGTAAGCAGCTGCATCTGTAATGGTAACAGTCTGTCCTGGAAAAACTGTAAGTTCCTTGGCACTGTAAGCCTCGCTTTTATAACAAATCCAGTTTTCACTATATCCTTCTGCCGCCATCTCAGCGACATCTTTTACTGGTTTGGGACGCATGAAGTGCTTTTCCATCAAATTTGGATTTACGTTCAAATCCCAGTCAATCACTTCCATTAACAGGTCGTAATCTCCAATTCTGTCTTTTGGCGTTCCTTTCCAAAGCAATTCTTCCGGAATAATCGCTTCATTAACAAGCGACTGATACATCGCAAAAATATCTGATGCTTTTTGAGGTTCATATGTACACAAACTACCAGGCGCATGCAACATGCCAGGAGGCACATCCCAGCCTGTTCCAGGCTCCAGACGAAACGCCTGCGAGTAGTTGGTGATCTTGTTATCACCCTTGGTGAAGTTCATCAGACACTCTTTTATCTGTTCTTTCGAGGTGCCGGGGGCTATACCAATGAATGTATATGGAAAATCACCGCCGTGGTTATTGAGTTGCGGAGGGAAATAATATGCTTCTGGCTTTCCGTTCTGACCAACCATAGCAGCGTGCTCATCTCTGTGGTGAATATGGTGAGGCAATGGACCCATGTTATCAAAAAACTTGGAATACATTGGCCAGCTTTTGTATTCATCCCAAAGACGATCACCTATAATTTCGCCTTTCAGCTCATTTACCGCCTCCCGCAATGTCACTTTTTGAACACCCGACTCATCTTCAAGAACGATCTGGCTCAAACCTTCATTTTCGCCGGTAAGCGGCCCATTCTCCGCGGGTGTTGTCGACGACAACCAGCGCTCATCAATCCCGCCACGCTCTCCACCAAGAACATAATAGTCGTCTGGATGCAATTTTATTCTCCGACCAGGTACACAAAATGATCGGGGCACCCAGGTAGGAGCCAAACGTAATATTCCTTTCCCCTGCTCTAATGCCTTTTCTGCTATACTTGAAAGTCCCATTGGTTGTTATTGAAAATTTGGTTTAGTTATAATCTATTAAAAATTCATCTATCGCATCTTTGTCGACGATCACCTCCAAAGATAAATCGTACGTTTTCTTCTCACCTACCTCGATAAAAATCAAGGAACCGTCTTCTCTCGCTTTGGCCTGGCCCGAAAGTGGGTGCGTACTAGGTTCCATGCCTGTCACATACTCGCCTTTGCCCCAATGTTGCCAGTTAGCGAACCATGGCAATTGTTCCTTTTTAAATTTCAAAGCAACGGCCAATCCCAATTTTGAATTGTGGATTCCACAGACGCTATCGCCAAAAATATTAGCCTCAATATCAACAAGTGCTACTTCCTCACCGGACCCCAAATGATCGTCAAGCGGTTCAGGACACTTGCGAAAGTCGTTGCCTTCCTTGAAAATTTTTGCATTTTCTTCGCCGTGCCGTGGATTCCATTTCCCTTTCCAAAGCAATTCTGTCCCTGCGTCTATGAGCGGATAACCGAAATTGAAATGATAAAGCAACATGTGCGGAGCAGCTGTGTTAGCTTTGTTAATCACTTCATCATGAATGTGAATGGTTGCTTTTCCGAGCGTTGCCGATATGGTCCGTTTCAATTCGAGACTTGGGCCAAATGGCTTTGTTTCCTTGATTAGACCAGTAATGCTCATTTCGAGATTGCCAGTTCTCGGATCTGGCTGTATTATTGATATAATTTCAGCCGGTGTGTTGCTGATGAGACCATGTAAACCTCGGTTTCCGTGCTCATCTGATTCCGGCCCGCCTACATGCGACAATCCACAGGTGGTCAGCAAGCCGCCGCCAAAAGTTCTAAGCCAGTCAATTCCTTTGTCGGAAAATGGTTGTGGATACGTAACACCTCCATGACTAAGCCAGGCAAGACTATACTCGTAAAAAAAAGCATCTGAGATATCCATTGCCCTGTCTATCAAAACTTTGAATCGCAGCCCCGTTCCCGTATTGATCCACGCAATGCGTGTTCCTCTACCAGCGCCGTTATCCAACACGGAGGTTTCGATTCCTCCAATTTGTGCATGATTGGATACTTTGTCTTTCCAGCCTGAATTTATGTGATCGGCACTATTCATTATTTTATTTCAATTCAATCATTATTCAATAACTAATAAGACGGGTCCCTGGATTTTTTACCACCTTTTTGGACAAACAGAATTCAATTTTCCAAAAGCCAGTTTCTTACTCTGGGATTAAAGTCGTCTGTATTTTCGAAGTGAAATGCGTGACCTAGTTTTTCGTATAGAAAAAGTTGGGACCCCCGAATTTCAGCCGACACTTCTTCCGCCATCCAGACAGGCGTAAAAATATCCTCTTTGCCTCCGATCACCAGCGTCGGCTTATCTATTTTCCGCAAATCGTTTAATGAATTGTGATTGATACAAGCAGCAGCCTGTCCCTCAAGGCCATGCAAAGGTTGTGGAAATGCTCCGAAGGCGTCCTGATGTCTTCCCGTTTCGAGATCACTATGTTTTTCTTCGTTATCCCAGGATCCTTTACCGAATATCAGTAACTGAATATATAAGCTAAATTCCTCCGGCCTGAATCTCGCCTTGCAATTCATAATATGCTGAAATAACGACTTCGCATAATTGTCACACCTTGCCCAAGGACACATAAGCACAAGTGATTGCACCTTATCAGGATGTCGGATGGCAAGTTGCTGAGCAATAGTGCTCCCCATTGAGCAGCCCACAACTTTTATTTTTTCAATGTTCAGCGTGTCGAGTAAACCCGCATAGTCATCGGCCATTTGCTCCGAAGAATACGGTCCGGCAGGTTTATCAGTCAGTCCTACACCACGATTATCGCCAAGAATACACCTGAAATGATGCTGCCAATCAGCGACGTGAACATTCCAGACTGCACCCGGCGCCGTTATGCCCATAATCAGCAGCAAAGGCTCTCCCGAACCCCGCTCTTCGTAGTGAAAGTTTATACCGTTTGTCTTTACTGTTGGCATATTTGTTAGCTGTTAGCGGTCAGCTGATAGCTTTTAGCCGCGTCGCGATTGCTTTAAATCAGATTAAATTCTCAGAATTAGGTATTCAGTAAATCTCGGATTCAACGTGCGCTTTTATCTAAATACAAACTGATGCAGCAATTTTAAATACCGACAACAGAAGCTAATAGCAAATAGCTAATAGCTAATAGCTAATAGCCGAATCCCTATTTCAGTCCCGGAATCAACGTTTCCTGAATCCATTTTCCGTCATGCAATGTCACAAAATCCGGATCTTCGAGCGCTTCTTCGCCTTCGTCTTCACAAATAATCCATCCCTTGTAATTAATATCTTTCAGCCATTGAGTCACGCCTAAAAGGTCGACTTTACCTTTACCCATTAATGCAAATTCAGGACTTCCGTCCCAATCCTTGAAATGAACATGGTTGATCAGCGACTGGTATTCCTTCATTTTGGAAAGCGGGTCCATTTCTCCATTGATAATATGGCCAACATCCGGAGTCCAGCCAGTTACCGAAGAATCGAGTGATTCCAAAACGACCTTATAATCTTCCTCCGTCCGAATAATGGATGAGTGAGGAGAATTTGGGTGGTAGCTGCATGCCACACCTTTTTCTGCGGCTCTTCTGGAGACAGTATTAACGATATTCACAAGACTCTTTTGGCGCGCAACCAGATCATGGCGCCCTGTGGGAATCTGTACCGTGTTCAAAACCGCTCCCGGGAACCTTTGCAATACTCGAATCGCATGGTCAGCCACTTCACGTTCCCGGTCCGTTTCTGCTGCTCCGTTCCAATCAAGCGCCAAAGCCAACGCAGCTAGCTGAATGCCTTGTTCCTTCAATTTTGCTTCGAGTAGGTCCGGGTCAATCAAGTCTCCCATCCAGGTAAAAATGGGTTGAATTCCAGTAAAACCTGCTTTCGCAATGACCTCAATCATGTGGCCAAGCCGGCCCTCATGCGTCTTTCCGTTGTTGCTCATAAACCAGGTATAAACCTCGGAGCCGAAACGGAATGTTAGTTTTTCTGACATTTTGTTTAGCTTTTAGCGGTTAGCAGTCAGCGAATAGCTTCGTCTGCTAATGTTTAGCCACTTCGTGGCTGATGTATGGTTATCACTCAAGTTACCCGGGTGTCACCCGGGGTTATGCATATTCAAGCCATTTGGGCTTGCCGGAGCATTTCTCCATTTTCAACTTTCAATTGTGCCCCACGACCCCGGTCAACTTTCAATTAGAAAAGTCCGTGCTGCAATCCCTTCTCACGAATAAACTTGTATCCTTTTTCCGCGATGTCCCAGGGATCGGAGAACTCCCGCCAAACGCCAATTGCGTTTGCAAAATCCGGGTCATTTCTCGAGAAGGCCTCAATGGTAAGCCAGCCTTTATAATTGATTTTAGCAAGAGATGAAAACGCATCGTCCCATAGCACCTGTCCGTCACCAGGCGTACCACGGTCATTTTCACTAATATGTACATGTGCCAAAACCGGCGCAATGATATCGAGTGCAGCCCCGTAATTCTTTTCCTCAATATTGGCATGATGGGTATCGAACATCGCCTGCACATTGGGATGATCGGCTGCTTTTACCAGTTTCAGCAATTGTGAAGTGGTATTGCACAAGTAGCACTCAAATCGGTTCAGGGCTTCAAGCGCAAAAACGATATTTGCCTGAGCCGCATATTCACCGGCTGCATGCAGGACCTCACCTGCCCGTGCGTACTCCTGGTCTTCAGCCGGACGATTGACAAATACCGTGTGAGCAGAATGAAACGGACCACAAATTATTTTAGCGTTCAAATCATATGCGCGATCTACCGCCCATTTAATTTTGTCCAGAGCCTTCCCACGGATCTCAGCAGACTCACTTACTGGATTGTCATCTTTTCCAACGGTGATGACAGCCGTTGTTTCCATGCCCAAACCTTTGGTATAGTCACCCATACGCTGGTAGGCAGCAATATCTGGCGAACCTAGATAAAACTCAACGCCGTCGTAACCAATTCCTTTGAGTCGGTCTATGATGGGAAATACATCGTCTGAAACCGCAGCGGTCCAGGCCAGCACATTAAATCCTATTTTATTCATTTTTTATAGCCATAAGCCACTAGCATTTAGCTATCAGCTAAAATTACCGTTAGCCACTGTTTGTTGAACGGAAAATTTTACTGTTTGATGCGGATATCTTTGTACTCGACTTTCATAGGAGGCCCTACGTGAACCTGTACACCAAGATATCCTTTTGCTTTCCCGTTGACGGTATCATTATCAGTAACATCACTCATAAGAACGCCATTGATGTAATGCTGAAGGCGGTTGCCCTTAGCAATGATGTGAAATTCATTCCAGTCTTCACTTTTAATCTTTGTCTTTAATTCGTCGGAAGTACCCAATGACCCTGTTACGGTTCTTCCAAGCCAGGCATTATTTTTAAGATTAGCCTTAAAAGCCTCAGGAGATTTGTCTGTTGGATCATTAACCGTTACAATTTCTCCACGATAGCCGAGCGTTGTTCTTTTACGTTCTTCATAATTTTGACCCGTATAACGAATAGCACCATCGATATCAGCCTGGTAGCCTCGTAATGCATTTGGAACATCAGCCACTTTATCGCTACGATAGTTAATTCCCGAATTTCCCTTTTCAGCGATTTTGAATGATCCCTTTAATTCGAAATCTCCTGGTTCTCCTCCCTGCCAAACGATGAATGAGTTGGTTTTAAGCAACGTTTCCGGTGTAATCTCACCCACAAGGCTGCCATTTTCTGCTCTCCAGTACTTTGTATCTCCATCCCAGCCCTTCAAAGTTTTACCATCAAAAATTTTCACAAATCCTTTTTCCTTCTTCTGGGCTATGCAGGAAACCTGACCAACCATAATAAAGGCAACCACCAGGGAAGCCATAACAGTTAACACTCCTTTATTCAATCCGGGATTCATTTTCGATTGGTTTTAATAGGTTTCGAAACTTCAATTTAATTATTTCTTCTTACAACAAGGGTCAATTTTAAATATCATACTCTTAAAAAAGAAGAAAATAATATCCAAAAATTCCTAAAATAATCGACCCCACTGTCCTGTACTGACCTGTATGCGACGGGTAACAACGTTCAGGCGCACCCTAAAATATTCTTCCTGAACAATCAATTTTTATCGAGCAGTGTCAACAGAGCCCAACAAATAGCATAAATCTCGGCTACATCAAATTCATTCGTTTCATCCAACTGGTGCATCGGCCAAACCATTCTTCAAAATTGGGATAAGTCAAAAAGCCATGTTCTCCTTTGGAATAGATGTGTAACTCACCCGGAACGCCGGTTTCCTTTAATTTCCTGTAAAATTCCAGGCTATTTGCCACAGGTACCACGGTATCGGGACCTGCATGGACCAGAAAAGCCGGAGGCGTGGAGCTGTTAATTTGGTATTCATTGGAAAATAATCGGATCTTTTCGTTCGAAGCATTCTGGCCCAGTAAATTATTCCGTGAGCCAATATGCCCGATACTGTCTGTAAAACTGATAACGGGATTGATCAGCAGCATAAAGTCAGGTCGCAGACTTGTGTTTTGTGAATTTAAAATATAGGATTTATCAAAATGTGTTCCCACGGTCGACGCGAGATGGCCTCCCGCCGAAAAACCCATTACGCCGATTTTCAGCGGATCTATATGCCATTCAGCGGCTTTTTCCCTGACCAACTTAATTGCCTGCTGAGCATCCTGCAACGGGCCAATGGATCTATCGATCATGGTTCTATCACTGGGGAGCCTGTACTTCACTACAAACGCAGTAATTCCAAGCTTGTTAAAAGCTCTTGCTACATCGCTTCCCTCACGTTTGGTCAATAAAGTACCATACCCACCCCCGGGAAAAATAACGACTGCCGGATATAAACCCGCTCTTTGCCCCGAGGGACTATTTTTCCCATCATGGAAAGGCAACAGGAACGCAGAAATAGTCGGAATAGAAACGTTAAACACGAGAGAGTCCACCTCGGTATTGGGCTTCCGGATTTCCTCATCAGGTGCATTTTTCGAATTTGGAATTTGATGCTGATATAAAGGAATAACCATTTGGGCCATGCTAGGTGACGCTGTCAAAAATAGGAATACGCTCATCAATTTCTTCATATCTGTCTCAGGATTTTTCCAGGGTGGGCAGCCATCGGTTGATCAAATCACGACAATTCACTACTTTTTCGATCAGGTCGGAAGGAATGTAGAAATAGTGGTTGGTTGCCTCAAACCCCAGTTTTGAATTCCGATTTTGCAATGCGTTCATTCGTTTGGCCAGAGCGATCTCTTTTTCCAAAATCTTTTTGAGCAATTCTACTGAGGCTTTGCGTTCGCTGTATTTCAGCTGCGACACCCCGTCCCTTATTGTTATAAATTCTATCTGATTTACGATACTGCTATAATGGACCGCAACGGTTTCGGCAATCTGGCATTCCTCTGTCAGAGCCGCCCTTTCAGCTTTGGATAAATTAAGACGATCGGTCTTCGTTTTCAATGTTTTAAGCGATTGGTAAAAACCGCTTGAAACTTTGATTAATTGCGCTGTAAATATCTTTGGCGGGTATATGGCAGTCCAGTTTTTCACATCGTCATAGGGAATGCCAACCATCGTTGCGCTATATCCCGTGGGTTTTTCCCACAAAGGATTTGCTGGCCCTACCTGAAAGGGGGCGTTATAAACCACTGCACCGTGATAAGGGAATTCGCTAAATGCAACACTAAAGCCATTCCATGCATCGACAACAGCATCCGCCGCACTTCCAAATCGATTTAGCGCTACTTTTTTCATAGCCTGTATCGCTGTAAAGTCAGGATTTGCTCCAATCACCGACACCACTTCGAGATTTGGAGAAGGGTAGCCGCCGAGCGTCCAGCCAAGCATCAGCCCATCCACTTTTGCATCGCGCAGGTTTATGGCATGTTGCGCTACGTTTGCCAAAGCTGGTATATAAGGAACGGCTGCAATTTCCCAGGTATTGCCAGCCTGGATCTTAGCGATTGTTTTCAATCCGTTCTCTCGGGCAAGTTTCCAATGGCGTAACGCCCGCGGCCCCGGGCCAATAACGGAAATAGAATACTCACCTACTTTGCTTTTTACTCCGCCCCGATTTGTTTCGAGATCCCATTCGCTGACACTCATCAGCGCGGCCCGTTTCGGAAGCTTTGGAATGATTTCCGCAGCCCAATCATTTTTCCACCCCCAATCCCAAACGATCAATTCCGGCGTAGCATCAGCCTCAGATCCATTGGACTTTCCGTGCGCTTTACCTTTTTCTATACCTTCCGCATATAGCCCGTTTAGTTCAGCAATGACCGCTGCCGCCCCTCTTTTTCCACAGCGCGGACATTCATTGCCACGTGAATGCGACCAGCAATTGGTATGATTTTCCGACGCCGTAATGGAGAAAAACCCCGCCAGGTCTGGTGCATGGCGCGAAATGAGTGCAACTGAATCGATCAGGTACCGCTGAACCTCGGGATGGCTTGTGCAAAGCGCCGCCTGTTCACCAATCGTAACACCTTTCAGATCGGGGTATTTTTCAAAAAACTTTAATGGTAAAAAACGAGGCTCGTTTAAGTACAGGTAAATGCCAATACCATGTTTTTTTGCCCTTAAAACCAGATTGTTCAAATTTTCCAGGCGGGTTTCCCATTTGTCACTCAACGACGGCTCCCAAGGAAAAGGAGTTATTTTGCTTAACACAATGTGCAGCCAGGTTCCACCCATGCCTGCAGCCACCATCCTGTCCAGATAGGCATCCGGATAAGGATCAAGCTCGGGTTGTAGCAGCGGGTCACCAAACAAAGCAAAATAGGCGTATCCAAAACGATTTGCAAAGCCGGAATCGACCACCGACGGCCTTTTTGCCAAGGGTGTGGATAAATCTTTTACAAAATGAAATAAAGGCTGTTTCGCCCTGGGGAAGCCATCGGGAAACTCTTCTTTTATAACAGCAGCCATTCGTTGCTCCGCTGCCCTGGTCCGGGCGTCCGAATCCTTGTATTGTATCGGCTGACAGTCCGGCTTCTGACTGCCCAGTTTGATGTAAAAGAAATCGTCTTCCTGTAAAGTAAAAGCCAGCTTTTCTTCATCCCAGTCTAATAATTGTAAAAGCTGTTTCCTAGGCAAAAGATGCCAGTTACGGCGAATAATAGTGAGGTAGCTCCGCCGATGCCGATCGTGTGGGATACTCTCCGGAGCGGGCAAGCCCATTCTTTTACCAAGATTGAGCATGCTCTTTAGGTTGCAGCCAACCACTTTTGACATGCGTTCAGTCGGTACCAAAAGCCAGTTACGCCACACAAATGCATGCAAACTTGACGGGAAATGAGGGAAATCTACGGCTAATTTTAAGTTTCTATTTTTTGAAAGCGCCAATTGGGGTCGAAAAAGAAGTCCGGTTCCCAATAGGGCCCCAGCTGCAATAAATCCTCTGCGAGACAGTGATGATAAGCTTTCCACGTGAGCGTTGTATTTCTTCATTTGTAAAAATCGTATTTCAATCAACAGGTCATTCCACTTTCAATATACCTTTCATGACCTGCCAGTGTCCTGGAAATGAGCAAATAAAAGGATACTCCCCTGGTCGATCGGGCGCTTTGAAATTTAGACGGAAATTTTTACCTGTATTTACCAAAGGCGTGGCAAATAAGACCTCAGCCACATCCGGTACAAAGTTCTTTTCAAAGCCATCAGCTGTTTTAGCCATCGCATCAGCAGCTTCTCCTACTTTCTGAATAGTCCCGGGTTTTACAATGACGATGTTATGCGGCATCAGGTCCGGGTTTTCAAACAAAAGGGAAATAGCACGCCCGGCGGCCACAGTAATATGATCCACATCAAACAACATCTTGGCAGGTAAAGTAGAGATTTTGATTTCTAAGACGCCTGCATCTTTCAACACAGATATAGCCTTTGCCGATTCATCTGCGGGCCGTAACACGGCAAGGCGTTTACCTAAAATAACCATATCGTTAAATGTCTTATCCGCTTTCTGGCTTGAAGGCGGCTCTTTTATATAGCTCAGAATCCGTTTTAGAGTCAACTCAGCGAACTGGCCGGTTAATTCCTTATCTGTTTTTGAAGAAATGATCTCGATGGCAGTGGCGATGTATTCTCCTCCGGGCACGATCAGGCTGGAGATAAGAGACGCCTTCTCGTCGTCGTGGCCTCCCATGTTTGACAAAACCTTGTATGCCACAATATTGACCGAATCCGCTGGAATTTTAGAAGTCAGACCTTTTACTTCGCTATAAAATATCCCTTGCAACGCGGGATCCGGGAGCATTGCAATCCCATTGAGGTAGTTGGTTTTATTGACTGGATTTCTGTCGGCAAGCTTTCTCGCCGTTTTGTCAGAGCCGTCTATTGTAATCAACATTGCGTAGGCCAGCGCCTGAAGATTATTATGCTGTCCTCTGTCCAAAAACCGGATGACCTGGGTTTTACTTTCCTGGAGCTGAGCTTGCTCCCTGGTCAGCAAAATCTCGATGAGATCTTTTTCATTTTTCCTGAATTCCGAGAAACTTTTACCCGGATCATGCCGGGCAAGGATTGTTTCAATGATGACCTGAACTGGTTTTTTCTGCGCTTGATTCGCCAGTGCCATCAAGGCCTCTTCTTTTACTTTTTTCTGCACATCGGAGTGGACCAGCAGCGCGCCCAATACCCTTTTATTTTGTGGCAGTTGTAACAACTCTTTTTCGCTGGCACGATTCAGTAACCACGATGCCGCAACTGTATTGGCTGCCAAAAATCCTTCATTTGTTGTAAATGCACGCAACCAAACAGGCTTTAAATAGGAGAAAGTCTCCTTAATGGCATAATCTAGATAATAGTCTGTTGGATATTTGAGCACATCGGCAGCGATAGCAACTGCCTTTTCTCCCTCAAAGTGACTTAAAGCAATAATGGCCTCCAATCTCACCCGGGGCGATTGATCGTTAATCTGTTTCCCCATAAGGTCTAAGGACTCAGGAATCCTATTTCTCCAATTCAACAAAATCTTGGTCGCCGCTGCACGCGCCCGATAATCATTCGCATTCAATAGTTGGCCAAGTAACTCTGGCTTCGGAATATCAAAATCCTGATAAATCCACAGGGCTTCCAGTAAATTGTGTTCATAATCCGGAGTACTTTTATCCAGACCAGTTACCCATTTCGCTAATTCAGGTAATATTTTTTCAGACGATTGTTCCCGTAGTTGCGCACGTGAACGGTATCTTAATCTGTCTTCATGTACCTTCAAGTTTTCCAGTAGCTGTAGAACGCTTTGCCTTGTCAGATCGGTTGATTTCAATAGCGGCTTATCCTTATAAGTAATGCGCCAGATGCGTCCGTGCAATTTGTCCCGCATCGGGTCGCGCGGTGGATTTTCTCCATGCGAAACGAGCGGATTGTACCAGTCAACTACATACAAAGCGCCATCCGGACCAAACTTTAAATCGATTGGGCGAAAATTAGGATCCGAAGATTGCAGGATCGGCTCCACTTCTTTGCTCATAATACCCGAACCGCTCACAACAACCTGATGTTGTTTGGTGCCCTGAAAACCAATGTTATTGTTGACCAAAAAATTACCCTGTGCTTCATCCGGGAACTGGCGACTCGAAACGATTTCTATGCCCGCAGTCGGCCTCACCCTGGTGCTGGTAAACATATTGATGCGTGGGTGCTTGTCGGGATAGTCGATTTTACCGGTCATGGGAGGTGCGAAATAATTCGAACCGTCCGACGCGTCGCCAATCAGATGCGTTCCCCATTTATCAAAAACACTTCCCCAGGGATTGTAATATGGATAGGAAATATAGTGCTGCAGCTTTCCAGTCCTGGGCTCGAAGCGATAAGTCGCCCCACTGTATGAACGAACTGGCCCGTAAGGCGTTTCTACCTGTGTATTCAAAAATGTCCCTTCATTAAAATAGAGCCCGCCGTCCTGGCCGAAAGTGAATGCATGTGTGGCATGATGACTGTCTTCCGACCCGAAACCGGTCAGAATAACTTCTCTGAGATCTGCCTTTCCATCGCCGTCGGTGTCTTTTAGAAAAACAATATCCGGCTCCTGCGAAACCAGAATTCCGCCGTTGTAAAACTCAAAACCGAGCGGCAGATACAGATCATCTGCAAAAACGGTGTGTTTATCTGCCTTTCCGTCACCGTCTGTGTCCTCCAAAATTACAATCCGATCGTGTACCGGTATGCCGGGGAAATACTGCGGATAGGTAGGCATGGTTGCGACCCACAGTCTCCCCTTTGCATCAAAGTTCATGGCGACAGGTTTCTCTATCGGAAAATTCTTCTCGGACGCAAAAAGATTAATTTCGTAGCCTGCGGGCAACGTGAAACTTTCAGTTGTCGCCGGCCAGATCTTTACTTCGTTCGTTGAATGCATACCCATGGCGTGCGCCGCGCCTTGCCGGCCGGTCATAATTACTTCGGGAACATTTTTCATTTCCACGGGTTTACCGCGTTCGTCAACAATTTCCTTTGCGCGCTTGTAACCCTCTTCACGTGACCCCTTGCCCAATTTCCAAATAACCGAATCCAGGGATGCAGCCATTAAAGTAAGCTTTTTCAGTTCGGGCGGAAACGACAACACGCCGAACGGTTCCCGTCTCCTGCCATAAATATATTCCCCATTTACTGCCCGCCAACGATAGAAAAAATGATCATCTTTCATTTTAATAACCTCACGCAATCGTTTCGCATTCAACGACGTGAAATTGAGCATCGCGTGCCTTTTGTGAAAACCCAGCTGGCGAGCCATCCATCTTGCGGCCTCGCTGTAACCTTTTTCAGTTAAGTGAATGCCATTGATCGTGAGCGGTATTTTTGGATTAGCCTTCATCCATTCCATTGATGGAGTAAAAAGATCCAGAAAAAGGGTGTTGTTTTGACGTGCCACCTTCTGCATGGCATCGGTGTATAATTTTAGATTCTGATTATGTGCGCCAGGCTCTGGAAAATACCCCCCCAGATCTTCGTGCGCAATGGGTGAAACAAGGATCAACTGAGGCGCAGATTTACCATTGTATTTTTGACCTGAAAGGGCATCCATGAAGGTCTGCAAATCTTTTTCAAATTGGGGCAGACCTGCCTCCCCTTTGAAGGATTCGTTCATTCCAAAGCACAGAAAAATAATGTCCGCTTTCTGCTCGATGAGATCCTGGTGCAGGCCTGTAAAATTCAACGCAACAGGCATCACTATTTTTTCACCTTCAAACTTGTAACGCTTGAAAGAAACTTCTTTCGACTCATCGGTCGACTTCGCGTCGCTATTTCTAAAGCCAGGGAAATTCAGTGGACGCGGCTGTAAACCAACCTCATCAGCGCTCCATCCCATGTTTCGCAAGGTGAGCTCCTTACCCGAAAAATTCTTTTGTAGCAGGGTTTCGAAATACCCGTAATGCCGCATCCTATCAGCGAACGTGTTGCCAAGCAGGATAATATGATCCTTTTTTTTAGGATCAAAACGCTGAGCTACACAATTAAAATTAAAGCAAATTAAAAAGAGCAGGAGGAGTTTTGCGGCGCGAATCATTTTCCGTTAGGGGCTATTAGAAATAACAAATGGATTTGAACAGACCGGTCTCGCCAGATCACACACTGGTAAGGCTGTTTGAGGTGCCTGGTTTCAAAAGCCCATCCCCTGCAAGGCCTACTCTATTTCAATCATACTGTGAATCTTAAGTGAAGGAACGCGCACGAGCAGGTTACCATCTTTGTAAGTAAATGGCAATTTTGTATTGCCCGGTTGCAAACGGACAGCCTTTGGTAATTTAGGCAATTTGACCGACACACTGATGTTAGACAGCGGTGTAACTTCTTCATAAACCATCACAGTAGGATTGTCATGGGGACCCGAAGTATTGATCAGATGAACATAGAGTTTACCATCCTTTCGACTCAAAACCTGATGTATATTTGATGCCCCAGTCACTTTTGAAGTCAGCCACGGGTTCATGGTTTCGATCAATGATTTCAATAATTGGGGCAGAAGTGGATTTTTATTTTTGATGTAAAAGTTACCAGCATTCATGTAAACGCCTGCAATTTTACCTTTTCCCAAAGACCGGATTGTGGCTAATGGTCTTATACCTGGAAACCGCCAGTCATCTACCTTTTGCTGTGTACCAAAACTTTTGGTATCACGCAAAGGCAGTACCGGCTGAAAATCTGTTTTCAAGCCAACGTTCTGACCATTAAACCCAGCAAAAAATGCGCTGTCCTTTTGTACGTTGCCAACAGATGATACGCCGAGCGGCTCCATAAAATCTTTTGTGGCCTGCGCGCCAACAACAATCAGATTGCCACCACCTTCGACGTAATTCAAAAGTTTCTTGTAGATAGCGGGATCTATATGCCCCCATTCAGGCAACACAATTACCGGATAATCTTCAAGTCGGCCTTCAAGCTGGTGATCCATCAAAATATCTACCGGCAACTGACTATCAAGCAACATATTAAGATTACCCTTTATCGCCTCCTGAGAATGAGCGGTGTACAAACTAGATACTGGCACACGCTTCCAGGCGTAGGTAGAATACAGCAGCCCAATTTGGGGTACTATTTTTCCTTCAAAACAAAATGCTTCGCGTTCTTTAGTAAACTTTATGACATCGGCCATCTTTTTAAACAAATATGGCTCGGGTGATCCATCGCGGTTCTGTTGCCAGTAGGTCTGGAAACCACCACCCATGGCTAAAACTTCTGCCGCCTCTTGTTCCATTTGCGGAACCGATTTGGTCGCTTTCAAATTATTTTTCCATGCAAACGACCATGACATCAGGTCCCAGGGCTTTCCTTGTAAAGCCAGACAACGACTTTCAAAAGCGGAGCTGTACAGACTATTGGTACCTGCTACGTCGCCGGATAAAAAATCTACCGGCACATCCACTTTTTCCGGCATCATTGAAGAAAACGACCAGTTGCTTGTGATCTTGAATTTAGGATTGGCAGCATGCGCGGCATTGACATAATTAGTTATATATTTTCTAAAAAGTGCCCTGTTAAACTCCATCCATTCAAAATAATTAGGATCTGTTTTTTTGCGGGGAGCAACGTTAATACCAGTTGCTTTTTGAAATGCCTCGATGACTTTTGGTGAATAATCGTTGCCCAGTATCCAGCAATCCCCGTCAATCCACGCTCCGTCGAGTTTATACTCTCTTGCCAGTTCTGCCAACTGTGGTTCCATCAATTTTGAAGGATAGCCACTCAGTAACGACACCGCATTTTTATCGTGACTACTATCCGCATTAATCCTGGCCCATTCGGGATGCAATTCATTCGCACGCGTATCCCATACACCCGAATAGTGTACAAATAACGGAACGCCATGCTTAGTGGTCACCTCCCGCCATATTTTCATAATATCTTTACTGAAAGCAGGTGGCGTATTACCCACCTTGGTAGGATAACTCGAAATCCCAGCGTGCCCCTTGCAATCGACTTGAATAAAATCAGGTTTGGTAATGGACAGCAAAGAATCGATCATGCCATAGGTAAACGTTTTTCCAATAGTTGTATCCTCTAATAAGGCGTGAAAGTCAAGATGCAGCCCTGCGAAACGAGGTTTATCTTCCTTCGTCTCCTGCCCCTGAGCGGTTGAAAGGCTGGCAAGCGATGAAATGATCAGGCAAAACAGGATGGTCTTTTTCATTTACAAAAATCAGATAAGCTGGGATTGAGTTGTGTGATCGTGTAGATACACCTTGACTATAGAGGACTTTGAGCAACAAAGTCTACTTATCTGGTACGACCAAAAGTGTAAACAGGCTACAATAAATTTAATCTTGCCGTGAAGTTTGCGCGTGAGGACTTGCTCAGAAATAAGTCGTCGGTGACAAGTTATCGCTGAATTGAAAAATTAGCGCTACCCGTAGAGATAAAACCAATGCTGGTTGACGTTTCTGATTTGCGTGATAAATCGTGTTTGATGACCCTGATCGCCAGGCTAAAAGCTGGAAGGTATTTGTATCGAGCCCTTACATGCTTAAAACCTAAACGTTCTGAGATCGTCAACAATGGACCCAAGTCCGTACCCGCCAACCAGCCAAAAGCAAAGTAAATGGCGAGAGTCTGATATGGCCACAGCGTCTCAATAAAAATCGAAATCTTCTTCTTTTGGTATTTTGTAAGTTTTCAAATACAACTTTACTTGATACGGATCGTCCCACAACGCCACCTCGCCTTTCGTCTTTTTCAGTTCCGTTTTGAATTCTCTCAAGTCTTGATTGAATTTCAGAAAAACGGTCTCAACAGAATTGATATAATAGGGAGGCAGGTCAGATAAAGTTGCAAGCTTTTGAACGATATCGAATTTCTCGGCCTCAAGGTCATCCATCTGTTGCTTTAAAACTTTGTTGTAATAAAGTAACTGCTCATCTGCGAGCGTTTCCAAATGTTCCTGGTCGATCCTATCGAACTCCATCTGCAGTTTAAGTAAGTCCAGTAGATTATTATCATTGTATGCCTGCGTCACCCGTTGCATAATCTCAGTTTTGCGTTGCCTCTCGACTTCATCCTTTTCCCTGTCCGGATGAAACGCCTTTACGAGGTCCATATAAACCGACCTGACAGACTTAGTGAGCTTTTGTTCCTGCTCCTTTTGCCTGTCCTCTCTTTCTTGTTGCTTCTGCGTTTTGGGTCTTTGCGCTTTCTTTTCTGATTTTAAACGCTCCTCCTCCTCGAATGCTTCCTGCTGTTCAAATAACTTTTTAAACATCTGATCCTGAAATTGATCGGGCGTAGAGATATCGTCGTCATCATCAAAGTCCACACCAAACATGGAGGCCATTTGCTTTGCCATCTCTGCGGCCTCTTGCTCTGCCTCGACATCAATGGTATCAAAATCAACATCACTATACTTGTCAAAAATGGGCTTCAAGTCGTCAAACCCCTCATCCTTGATTAATTCGTAGCTTAGGTCCGTAATTAAATGAGTAAGTTTTTTGTGCTCCGTTTTCTTCAACAGCTTATCGGGATACACCCGGTCCATTGCCCTTACAATCTCGGCTTTGACGGAATTCATTTCGGCCAACAGGGGCCTCATTTCTTTCTCAACCCGTTGCTGCAACTGCTCTCCACCCTTCTTGAGTTCTGATAATAACTGACCAAGCTGCTCAATCTTTTTGGTCAATCTATTGAATTCTTTCTGTCGCTTAGTTAAAGCAGTTTTTTGAGCACCGATGTGCAGGAGATTTGATTTGAGCATTGTTGAAAAAAGTTGATCACCATCATTCTTTAAACAAAAGTAAAGCTGAATGACTCAAACCCTAAAAAATAATCCAATTAATCCAAATACCCATTGGAAATCAAGTATTGAACGAATTCACAGCACTATTCGGCTCGGAGGGATTCTACTGGGTTGATGTAGCTGACGCGGTAAGTCTGGGAAAGAATTGTGAGCAGCCCGACCACGAACATTCCAATAAAGCAGGAAAGGAACAACCCTACGGAAAGATCAATCCGATACGCATATTCTTTTAGCATGGTGTACCCAATGTAGTAGCCAACAGGCAAACCTAAAATACCTGCCCAAACGAGAATTTGCATAAAATCCCTGGAAATTAGCCAGATAAGCTGACCACCAGCCGCTCCAAGTGTTCTTCGTATTCCAATTTCTTTGACCCTTAATTCCACAGAATAAGCCACCATTCCCACCAGACCGAGACACGATATAGACAAGACAAGCGCAGTTAAAAAGTCAATCAGAAGAAACTCCTGCCTTTTATATTCATAACTGGACTTCATAAAAGTTTCATAAAATTCGTAATCGAAGGCCTGTTTGGGATTGATTTTCATCCAGGCAGATTTTAAAGCAGCAACCGTGCCGGCTTCGTTCTGAGGTGAAACTTTTAAAATCAGCTGGTCGAATTCCGAAGGCTTGTAACGCAGGGCAAATGGCATCGTCCCAAACCTTACATTCCAATTTACAAAATCTTTATAAACACCGATGATCTGAACCTGAACACTGTCAAGTGTTACATACTGCCCGATAGCTTCTGACGGATTTTTAAATTTCAATTTCGCAACCGCTTTTTCATTCAGAATTACAGAACTCTCAACGTTTCGTCCCATGTCGGAAGGGAAATTTGTTCCCGAAATAAGCTGAATACCCAACGAGGGAATGAACCCGCTATCGGCAGAATAATATTCAACCCGGAGTGAATCCACGCCACGCTTTCCTGATGACACAAAACAACTCCCGGACGAGAGCTCTCTCAAAGGTATTCCAGATGTGGCAGACACCTGCTTAACGGAGGCAATCTGAGCGAAACTACTTTTCAGAGTCTCAATATCTTTGCTGGCCGCATTCAGATAAATCAGGTTTTTGACAGAGAACCCATAGTTAAAATCTCTCTCGAAATCGATTTGCTTCTTCGAAATAACCAGGAATGTGATAAAAATGGTTGTGATCGTAAATTGAATTGTGATTAGAACCTTCCTGAAACCTATTCCTCCGAGCAAGCGGTAGTTTCCCAATTTTTGCAAAATCACCATGGGATCGAATGAAGATAATAGCCAGGCCGGCAGACCACCCGCGAATAAACTGACAACTGATGCAAAGCCGACCATCCATAAAACGCTTGACACGTCGGGCTCAATGCCAATTATAATTTCTCTGAACAAGGGGATGCTTTCCAAAAATGGTAAAATCAGGACGGAAACGATAAGCGAGATAAATGTCAGTATTACCGATTCGGTCAGAAATTGTATGAATATCTGATAACGTTTTGCGCCGTTTATTTTGCGAATTCCCACTTCCTTTGCCCGGGAAATGGATCTTGCAAGAGAAAGACCCGTGTAATTGAATGCTACCAGGATCATCAGCACCAGGATAAGACCCGCCATGATCGCAATTCCTCCCCAGTCAAGACCTCTGTTCATTTCGTCAATGACCATCGAACGGGTTGAGGGATTTATTCCCAAAAGGTTCTGAGAAATGAAATGGTATGCTTTGACTTTATTTCCTTTGGTTGCGCGCAGTTTATTTCCGGCTTTAGCAGCTATCTTTTCGAGGGCATTGTCCAAATCCTTCAAAGCAGCATCTTTACCAAGTAGCACATAGGTGTACCCATCCAGATCGGCCCAATCCCCTGAAATCCCCTTTGAAGTAGTGTCCTTCAACGACGCGGAAGACGCCAGGGCATCAAAATGGAAATGCGTGGGCTTTTTGTTTTCCTTTATAACCCCGGTAACTTTAAAAGATCCCTTTCCGGGAACATTCAATATTTTGCCAATAGCACTTTGGCTACCCCAGAAATCTTTCGCTTTTTGCTCGCTGATAATAATGGAATTCGGTTCGCTTAATGCTGAATTGTTTTTTTCGATTAATTCAAAATTAAACAGATTCAGAAAACTGGAATCGGCGTATCTTAAACTGATCGGCAATTCTTTACCTTCACTTGACACAGATGCGGATTCGCCATGCTGAAGCCTCGATACTTTTTCAACGAAGGAATATTGTTCCAGATCGCGGGCCAGTGAAGCCGGGCTGCTCGCCCAGTGATCAACACCTTGTTCAAATATTTTATCTGTTACGATGCGGTAGGTACGGTCTGGAAAAGGATGATATTTATCGTAATCGAACTGCTTTTTGATGTTGAGAATGAAAATGAGCCCTACCGACATGCTCAATGCAAGGCCCACTATATTTATTGCTGAAAAGAGGCGATTCCTTCTCAGATTGCGAAGCGCAATCTTGATGTACATTTTAATCATAAATTTTCAAATTCAGAGTAGTCGCCACAGCTCCACCAATTTCATGCCATCCTAATGAGCCACTGAACAACAGGTCATTAGACAAAAAAACTAGCAAAAATATGTTCACAGACGGACATTCATGTCCGTCTGTGAACAGCAGGTTACCCAGCCTCCCGGCAACCTCAATACGCATTACACCCAAAAAAGCGGGGAAGTCTAAAAGACCTCTCCGCTTCGCCATCACTCACCCTCAAAACACAACTTCACTAAGAATTTTAAGGCATCAAAACCTTGTCGATCACATGGATTACGCCATTTGATTGATATACGTCCTTGGTTGTTACCATCGCCATATTGCCCTTGGAATCGGTTACAATCAGATTCTTTCCCTTCATTGAGAATGTTAGCTCTTCTCCCTGAACAGTCTTTGCCATTGTTTTGCCACCTCCATCTTTAATCATTTGCATGACCGCTTTGGAGTCTACTTTACCAGGAAGCACATGGTAAGTCAGGATGGAAGTGAGCATACCTTTGTTCTCCGGCTTCAACAAATTGTCCACCGTGCCTGCTGGTAAAGCTGCGAATGCTGCATTTACCGGCGCAAAAACTGTAAAAGGTCCCTTTCCTGACAATGTTTCTACAAGACCAGCCGCTTTTACCGCAGCAACCAGTGTCGTATGGTCTTTGGAATTTACCGCATTCTCAATAATGTTTTTGGAAGGATACATTTCTGCTCCGCCAACCATTACTGTTTTTTCTTTTTGTGCAAATGCTCCAAATGAAGCAAATAATGCAAATGCCAATATCGTGTGTTTGATTTTCATCGGAAATAAAGTTTGATTTAATTTCCATGACATACGTCGCATCCGAGTGCTTTGGATTGAAAGATGCAGAAAAAATATTGGCAGAAAACAAAAAGGCTCCCAGTCGGGAGCCTTGAAGTACTTTTAAGTTTATTGAATGTCAGTTTAAGCTTTTCTCCACAGCGAGTACAAAATCTTCTGTCACATTGGGAAAAAACAACTGTTCAAGTTCTTTATCCAGAAACTGAAAACCTCTTTCCATATCAAACAATTTCCCGACTCCTTAAAAAAAGAAGCGTAAAAAATCATCGAATAAGTTCTAGAGTATCCGTTTCCATAATCGATCATCGCGTTTCATTAAGTAATTTTAAGTTTTTGATGAAGTGTTATAATTGCACTATTTCATTGGCAAAGGATCTCCCTGCGACTTCATTTTCGGATCATAAACCGCAACCCCTACCCGCGAATCTGCACAGCCGTAATATAATATCCACTTCTTCTTAAAATAAACCAATCCTTCCAGAAACACCGTTCCCGCTACGTACTGCCCACTTTTTTCAAAAGATTCCATGGGGCGAAAGAATGGGACATCTAACCGTGCCAATACCTTTGACGGATCATTTTTATCCAGTAAAACCTGGCCAGCGCAGTAACTATTCGGCGTAAATCTGCGATCACCGTCCGCACCCTTGTCGTTTTTTCCATTGTACAAAAGCACAATTCCTTTTTCGGTAAGGATCGCCGGGGGGCCACATTCTGTTAAATTGCTATCAAAAAATCCTTTTCTTGGGGAAATCAAATTCACCAGATTTTCATTTTTATCAACAACCGGCGTCCAGTTCGTAAGATCCGTAGAAGTTGCGACGTTTACATTTGCCTCACCAAAATATAGCCAGTACTTGCCTCTGACTTTGGTGATAACCAGCTTGTCGTCTTTGAGTTTTGTAAGGATCGAAGCCGATTTTGACCAGATCTCGTTGAACTTGCCGTTATAGGCTTTTTTGAATGCGGGCCCATGTTTTTTCCAGGTAATGAGATCTCTCGAAGTAGCGACCCCCACACGCGCTTTATCCTGATTCCATTGCGTGTAGAAAATAACATAGAGTCCGTCTTCTGTAACCGCAACACGCGGATCCTCACATCCTCCGGGCCATTCATTCTCTTTTTGATTATCATCATCAGGGAATAAAACAGGAGTCTTACGCCTTTTAAATGTGATGCCATCAATACTTTCAGCGTAGCCAATTCTCGAAGTACGTTTACCAATTGCTCTACCAGCTTTGTCCTCGGCCCGATATAAGACAACAATCTTTCCGTCCTTCATGACGGCGGCCGGGTTAAACGTATCGTTGGACTCCCAATCCACCAGTTTCTTGTTCATTGGGTCCATGAACCGTGTGGTACTGTCCGGCGAGATAACCGGGTTTATGCCCGCTGGGCGAACAAACCCACCCAGAGACCAATCGGGTAAGGGATTGTCCTGCGCATGGGTTAGCCCGGAAAAAGATAATACAATCGCTAAAAAGTTGATGACAGCGTACTTCATAAGTGCGTTTGGTTTTATTTGATAAGATTCAAAGATATGTTTTTCACAGACCCTATTGCTCAATTATGGCACTTTTCGAACAAAAAACAATACAAAAGAAAAATCCTGCCCGATATCCAAATCAGGCAGGATTAAGCTAAAAGCCAACGGCTGATCGCCAAGGGCTTCTTTATTTATTAGCTACCAAGCTTACATCAAGTGTAAATTCATTGTCTATCGCCTTGTCACCAAGGTTTTCAAAAAAGTTTGCAGAACGGAATTTGATATCATATTTGGTTCTATCAACGGCAATCTTTGCATCAGCAGTTATCTTTTTGCCTTCTGATTTTACAGTTGCCGGAAATTTCACATCATTCGTTATTCCTTTTATAGTCAATTTCCCGGTCACCTCATACGCACCTGCACCTTTTGGGGTTACAGAAGAGATTACGAATTTCGCCTCAGGATGTGCTTCGACCGAAAAGAAATCAGGGCTTTTTAAATGCGTGGTCAATTTACCATTCATTCCCGCGTCTGTGACATCTGTAACTACCAGATTTTTTACATCAAATACGAAGCTTCCCCCTTTTAGCTTATCACCGTCAACGACCAACGAACCACTGGTCAATGGAATAGTCCCTGCATGCGTGCCTGTCACTTTTTTAGCACCCCAAACAATTTTGCTGCTTTTTGCATCAACAGTTAAGGTTTTGTCTGCGGCACCTGTTTTCCCAGGCCCATAAGCCATAACTGCAGCATTCATCATCACGCCTGCCAAAAGGAATCCAAAGATTTTTTTCATAGTAATTATTTCGATTTGATTAGTAATAAGATTTCCACTAAGATAAACAGATATTATTTGATAAAAATTGTCCTGCGACGAAAAAGGTCTTTGCAGCTTTATTCGTACTTGGCATTTCCGGGTAATGTGGGTGATGCTACCGAAAAAATAACGATCACTTTCTATCCAAACACCAGTTCTCCGCTACTTAGCCTCTGCAATATTTCTTTTCCTTCCGCCCAGCCTCCTAAACCCGAAACGGCGTTGATATGTCCCTTTTTTCCCAAATTGACAAATTCACTTCCCCAATCCTCAGCAAATTTCCGAGACCTTGAAATAGAGGCGTAAATATCATTCGTACTGGCGACAACGATGCTTTTAAAGGGTAACACACCGGCCGGTATTGGCGTAAATCCAACAACGAAGGCTAGTCTTTTGGAAAGTTCCGCGTCGGCAGGCGCCACCATCAGTACGCCTTTCACAAAAGGTGATGTGTGTTCCTGTGCCCAATGTGCCACCGTGATGCACCCCAGGCTATGTGCTACCAAAATGGTTGGCTCGCGTAGATTACGAACTTCCTCCTGAAGCTTCTCTACCCATTCGGACTTCACCGGCCAGTCCCAATTAACCTGTTCCACACGTCGGGTCAATTCCGGATTTTCCTTCTCCCAGATTGTCTGCCAGTGATTTGGACCCGAACTGGCTAATCCTAGAATTGTTAAAAAGCGAATACTCATACTAAAATGCTCGTTCTGTTTTCCCCGGCTACTTTCACACTACAAAGTAAAAAGTAAACTACGGAAAAACAATAGTCTACAAGTTTAATAGATTAAATTTTAAGTATAGCGCGCTAATCGATCCCTTTAACAATTAAAAAGCAATCTACTTTAAATTGACTTTTTACCATCCCTCACACAGCGAAAACCCAGGTTATTGCTCCCGCTGCTGGTTTCGCCTTTACCACGACTACCTGCCTTGTACCGGATGCAATAGTCATCACTGCACAGAAATGACCCCCCGCGCTGAACATGCTTCTCAGCTCCCGGCTCATCTGGATCATAGCTATCCGAAGGGCCCTTAGGGTTGTTCTTGGGACTCGTCTGGTAATAATCCGGACGGTACAAGTCCTGGCACCATTCCCAAACGTTCCCATCCATATCAAACAAACCGTAAGGATTAGCAGGGAAGGTTTTCACCGGAGCGGCTCCTGTGTACCCATCTTCCTTAAAATTCTTGTCAGGAAAGCTGCCCTGGTAAATGTTGGCAACCCATTTGTTTCCTGGTTTTAGCTGATCACCCCAGTAATAGGTATGATTTCCTTTTCCACCCTGCGCCGCATATTCCCACTCAGCCTCAGTAGGTAGTCGCTTGCCTGCCCACCTGGCATAAGCAGCTGCGTCTTCATACGAGACATGAACCACTGGCAGATTTTCCCGTCCCTTTGTCGAGCTTCCTGCGCCTTCGGGATGAGACCAACTTGCGCCGGGCGTGTAATTCCACCATTGCAGCGGATTGTCAAGAGACACTTTTGTGGTGGTTGGTGTGAAAACTGCTGATCCGGGCACTAATTTATCAGCAGGCACACCCGGAAAATCTGCCGGATTTAGGGGCCTTTCTGCGACAGTCTTGTACTTCGTCGCTGCCACGAATTTGGCAAATTCCGCATTCGTCACTTCATGCTCATCCATCCAAAAACCATCGACCGTCACATCATGCATTGGCCTGGAATCCGTAAATTCGTCGGCTCCCATCAAAAACTTGCCGCCGCCTATCCACACCATGCCTGCTGTATCCCCGGCACTAATAGCAATCGCAGTCTGTGAGGCAAGTATGGCTGATGCCCGTGTAGGCATTCCGTCAGCAATGCATTTCGCCAGGCTATCAGCTGTTTTCTGCTCTGCCGTTTGTTTACTTTGACAAGACCAGGTTGCACCCAAAATCATTGAAACGACAATCAAATTCCAGGTACTCTTTTTTTGTAAGTTCATTTTCTTTCAATAATTATCCATTTCCCCTCATTGTTTCTGCACATTCAAAATGCTTCAACGCTGAATCAATATCGCCAAAATCCAGTAAGTCACTGTTTGGCGCCGTCCAATATTTTCAATGCCTCGGTGTCCTGGTATTGAATCATCATCTCTTTAAGTTTTTTCTTCAAATCCGCAGAGATAGCTTGCGTTCCGCTCTTCCCATAAATATTTGAAATTTCGGTCGGGTCCTTTTGAAGGTCATAAAGTTCCCAGGAAGAGAGCCCGCCATAGAAATACGCCAGCTTGTACCGAGATGTACGAACGCCGAAATGCGGGTAAACATGGTGCGGCTCCGGGAACTCGTAATAGTGGTAATAGGCTTCTTTTCGCCAGGGTACCCGAATGGTACCGGCAGGTTTCAACAACGGCAAAAAAGATTTACCCTGAATATCTGAAGGTATTTTTGCCCCGGCTATATTTAACACAGTTGGTGCCCAATCAATATTCATGACCAGGTCGGTCACTTTTGTACCTGGCTTGATTACACCCGGATAACGTATAACAAAAGGCGTTTTGAGAGACTCTTCGTAAATAAATCGTTTGTCAAACCAGCCATGCTCACCTGTGTAGAATCCCTGGTCAGATGCATAAATGACCACGGTATTTTTCGCGAGTCCCTTTTCGTCCAGATAGTTCAACAGCTTACCAATGTTGCGGTCAAGGGAATTGGCAGTAGCCAGATAGTCTTTCATATATCTCTGGTACTTCCATTCGACCAGCGCTTTGCCCGTTAACTTTTTGTCCTCGAAGTCTTTAGTTATTTTATCGTAATACGCTTTAAAAACTTTCCGCTGTTCCGGATTCAGGCGCTTGTATAAGAAGTCTTTATCATAGTCAATTCCCACTTTCAGGTCTAGTTTTAAGCGCATTGTCTTATCAATACTCATATCCTGCTTCAAGGCTGCTTCCCTTCCTTTGTAATCATCGTAGAAGGTGGAAGGCAACGGGAAATTAATATTATCATATGCTCCAAGATCCTGCAAATCGGGTTGCCACTCACGATGGGTTGCTTTGTGTCCGACGATCAGGAAAAACGGCTTGGACCTATCGCGCTTATCTATCCAGTCGGTGGAAAATTTTGTGATAAAATCGGACACATAGCCCGTATATCGGGTTGTATCATTGGGTTGGCTGATGAAATCCGGGTTGTAATAATGACCCTGGCCCGGTAAAATATTCCAGTAGTCAAATCCTGCGGGTAAACTATTGAGGTGCATTTTCCCTACCCAGGCGGTTTGATAGCCGCTTTTCCTCAGTTCCTCAGAAAATAAAGTCTGATTGGTATTGAATCGCGTATTGTCGTTGTTTTTATAGCCGTTCATGTGGCTAAATTTCCCTGTGAGCAAAGTAGCGCGGCTCGGTCCGCAGATGGAATTCGTTACAAGGTTGTTGGTTAGCAGGGCTCCTTCTCTTGCAATCCGATCGATGTTGGGTGTTTTCGCAATCTTATTGCCATACGCTCCAATCGCCTGATAAGCATGATCGTCGGAAAAAATGAAAATAATATTGGGCCGTGAGGATTGAGCGAACCCGGCACCGGACCATAAAAACAGACCAAAAAAGCAGAGATTTTGTAATAAGCGCATCATTAAAATTTTCGTAAACGATCAAACGTGGATAAACCTTTAAAAGCAGACAAATCGAAAATATTACTATTAGTCTATCAGTTCGGTAGACAAATTAACTGGATATAACGTTAAATAGCAAATGGTTCAACGCAATACCTGTAAATCTGACTTGATCGAAACAATCCATTTCCCACCAAAGCTGATGTTAACCTCATATTCCTAATAAAAAAGCGGCACCGTTTCGCCACAGTGCCGCTCAAATATTTCTAAGTTTTACAACTATTTGGTTGCATCCTTCATTGCTTTGGCCATTTCCAGGTGATGCTGCAGGGTTGGAACTTTACCTCCCGCCCAGGATTTAATGTCCATATCCTTACAATCCTTTGCTGCTTTTTCAAACTCCTTTATATCATTCTCATGGTCATCAACCATAAAAGACGCATAGGCCTTATCAAATTCTTTCCCTTTCTTCTTAGCCAAATCATCATAGTCCTTCTGCTTGTCATCACTTAAAGCCATAGGTAAAGTGATGCTCTTTTGTGTAGCAAGTGCTTTTAGTTCTTCGTTTGCTTTACCATGATCCTTGACCATATTTTTACCAAAGTCTTTCACCAACGGAGATGAGCCATTTGACAATGCCAGCTCTCCCAATTTCACTTCCATCATTCCGCCATCGGCTGCTGCAACTGCAAATTTACTGTCATCTTCCACAATGGTATCATCCAGTTTTTTCTCATTTTGTTCTTCTGCTACTTCCTTGGTATCCTCGGACTTCTTGCTGCTGCAACTCGAGAAGGAAATAATCGAGGCCAGAATTAATGCGCTTAATGTTATCTTTTTCATAATTGTTTAGACTTTTTGGTGGCAACTAAAATAAAAAGACTAAAAAGTATGCCAGAGAAAAAGAATTAGTTCCACTTCAAACAAGTCGAAACTGTTGTCATTTGTCATTTCGCAACTATGTGCGACGCCAGGAATAGCAATATCACGCGCTTAATGAGGAGCTGAGAGCCGCAAACAAGGAACTGGCTAACCTGAATTGGATCAGCACACATGATTTAAAAGAGCCATTAAGAAAAATACAAATATTCGCTTCTAAAGTATTGGCTTCGGACATTACGGAACAAGTTAAAGACTCTGTGATCAGAATGCGCGTTGCTGCCGAGAAAATGCAGCGCCTGTTTGAAAACATACTGAGCTATTCCAAAGCGGATAAAATGGAAAAGATTTTCGTAGAAACGGACCTTAACCAGATCGTCATGGATGTACTGACAGACATACAGGAAGAAATACTGGAGAAAAATGCTTCGATATCCTCCGACCAGCTACCGGTAATGCTTGTAATTCCCTTTCAGCTAAGTAAGCTTTCATAAACATTATCAGCAATGCTCTTAAATTTATGCATGCGGACAATGTTCCCCAAATCGATATTACCACTTTCAACGGCATGTGGTTACAACTTCCCCAACCCAGTATTGATTGATGACCGGAGCTACTCTCAAATCGCTTTGAAGGACAACGGAATTGGTTTTGATGAAGTACATAACCAACGGATATTCGACGTTTTTCAACGTCTTCATCCAACGAGCAAATACCCGGGATCCGGAATAGGACTTGCGATATGCAAGAAAATAACCAAAAATCACAAAGGGACTATTTTAACTCAGTCCGTTCCCGGAGCAGGATCGGTATTCAGCATTTTTTTACCCATTACCTAAATCCTTGTTTGAATTTTTAAAAAAGGTTGAGTAGATCATTCCGCACAATCACGGCGAGGTAAACTCCATGAGCCCGACTTCCAAATAATAACTTATTGATAATCAATTAAAAAAGACAAAACTTTTAATTTTCATTTTCAGCCATTATTCCTGGTATTGATTTAGTACTTCTGCCGAAGTATTTATAACAGTCGAACAGTATGGCAGTCTCAGTGATTGACTCAGTAATAGAGGTACCGGTAATAACTGCAAAACAATTTAAAAAACTTCGTAAAGATCCGGTGTTAACTGCCGCTGCAGCGGGATTAACGTACGTTGAGTCTGCAAACGCTCCGGGCTATTTTCGAAAAGGCAAGGCCCCACGATTTTATTATTCGGATCGTGATGGGATACGCTGCAAAGACAAAGATACCATTCAGAGAATCAAATCTTTGGTACTGCCTCCGGCATGGAAAGAGGTATGGATCAGCAAGGATCCGGACAGTCACCTGCAGGCGACTGGTATTGATGAAGCGGGCCGCAAACAATATCGTTATCATCCACATTGGAACCTGATCCGCAATCAAAGCAAATATTACCGGCTGCTTACTTTCTCAGAGGCGCTGCCAAAACTCAGGGAGCAGGTTACTCATGACCTGAGAAAACAAAACATGGATTTATACAAGGCCATCGCACTGGTAATCAGAATTATGGACAAAACCTGTATTCGGGTTGGTAACGAAAGGTACAAGATCAAACATGGATCCTCAGGAATCACAACGCTCGATTCACGAAGTGCAACAGTAACGGGTAATACGATCCGTTTTATGTTCAAGGGTAAAAAAGGGGTAAAGCAGGATATTACTGTTCGCGATACCCAACTAGCCCGACTGGTGAAGCAGTGCAAGGAAATGAAAGGAAAGAGACTTTTTCAATATATCAACGACAGCGGCTGCAGGTGTGCACTCCGGGCAAGCCAGGTGAATGAATACATTCGCGAATACACAGGAGCGAATTTCTCCGCAAAAGATTTCCGGACTTGGATGGGTACTGTAACTGCATTCAGCTATTTGAGCAGTCAGGTTAAATACGAAACCAAACGGCAGTTTACCAGGACCATCAACTCATGCCTTGATGTCGTCGCGGCACATTTGGGCAATACCCGGACAGTCTGCAAAAAATACTATATACACCCTGCTGTCTTTCTGGCTTATGAACATAGCAAGATCCAAAGGTTTTTAAACAAATCGGTTGATTCCGTTGAGCATCTTTCTGATCATGAACAACGAGTCAAATCCCTATTGGCGCATCCGGTGTGATTGAATAAGATGTGTATGACTCCATCGGATTAAACCTGATCTGCGTATATAAGATTTTATGCGGAAATCAATCTGGTTCATTTCAATCCTTGCATTTACTGCCACAGGTAGTTCCCTTGCACAGCGCATCGACAATACCCCTTCATTCCGAAATGTTACCGGCGATGGATATTTTCGGTTTCATTATGACAACGATTTCTTCAATAAGACCGACTATTACTATACACAGGGATATCAACTGGAACTTGTTGCACCCTTTATCAGGAAAAATCCGATCAATAAAGGACTGCTAAAATTGAAAAGCAGCCGGAGCAAGTATGGTATATCATTTGAACATTATGGTTTAACGCCTACCAGCATCAAGAGTGACGCTATTTTGTACAATGACCGACCATTCGCCGGCGTGATTCTTCTCAAATCTTTCGCCATCTCAATTGACTCAATTCGTAAAGAAAGGTTGGTCTCTACATTGAGCACCGGCATGATCGGCCCCGCTGCTTTTGCGGGAAGAATGCAGCAGACCATCCATCGCTGGTCGGGCGATGCGGTTCCTCATGGCTGGCAATATCAAATCGGCAATGACGTAGCAGTCAATTACGAAGTCAGTCATGAGAAGGAGATTTTCAATATCGACAACATTGCATCAATCAATACCACCGCACAGGTAAGGATAGGAACCCTTTCTGATAAGCTGACGACGGGTTTTACTCTGACGCTGGGAAGATTTGACTCACCATTTCGAAGTAGTGAAAAATCACATTCCAGAAATTTCCAATTATATGCCTATTCACAGCCGTTGATTGCATTAATTGGGTTTGATGCTTCACTCCAGGGCGGTATTTTTAACCGAAAAAATCCATATACGCTTTCGCCATCGGACGTCAAAAGACTGACTTTCCAGAATAACGTGGGCGTGGTAGCGCATTTTTGGAAAATCTATTTGGAATACAATCGCACATTCCTTACACGGGAATTCAAATCAGGCAGAAAACACCAATGGGGTGGTGTAAAACTGGGATATGCGTTTTGAATCGATCAGGAATATGAAAACAATCGGGTTTCGCAGCGAGCACGTTACCTGACGTATACAAACTTAACTATCTGACTATCTTTTATTTAAGTTTATATCACTACCTACTTTTATTCATATACGGAGGCAAAATGCCTTACCCTTTTCATTTTCGGGGCGAAACAGCAACACATATATCCGCAAAACCAGTCAAAAAACAGGCATTTCATAATTTGTGTAAAATGGCATAAAAATTTTAAGTTTCTAATCAGTAACAGATAGATTTCTAACCTTAAAAACAATAGTTATGGAAGCGAATGAGAACACGGTAGAGGTATTAAATGATTTAATCAAAATCAACAACGATCGTATTGATGGCTATGAAAAAGCAATTGCGGAAGTTGAAGATATCGATATCGATCTAAAAGGAATTTTTCAAAAAATGGCTAATGAAAGCCGTGAGAATGTTTCGGAATTAAGCAGTCAGGTTGCTGCATTCGGTGGTGAAATCGCCACAGGAACTACCGGCTCAGGCAAAATTTACAGAGTGTGGATGGATATCAAGGCAACCTTCACCGGCCATGACAGAGAGTCGGTCCTGGAAAGCTGTGAGTACGGTGAAGATGCTGCACAGGAGGCGTATGATGATGCGTTGGCATCGGACGCCGAATTGAGTGTTGATTTAAGACAAATTATTACAAGCCAAAAGGCTTCCCTTCTTGAATCGCACGATTTGATCAAAAAATACAGGGATGCGCATCAGGCTGTCAATCACTGATCTTGATGAAACGAAAGTAAAAAAGGCCGGGATTATTGTCCTGGCCTTTTTCATGACTTACTGATGATCGAAACAAAATAAACGCTCGCGTCAACACGGAAAAACACACAAAAAAGGCGAAACCAAATCATTGGCTTCGCCTTCTTTGTCGGCTTGTGAAGTTCAAAGTGATTTGTTGACTACAATTTAGCCAGCAACTCCTTTTTCTTTTCCTTAAACTCTTCCTCGGTTATTTGTCCACGTTCAAAAAGTAAATTAACCTTTCCAATAGTCGCAATAATGATATCCTCCGGACTTTGCGCTGGTGTCTCAATTTTCGAACTCGAACCATGAGATACATCGTAGGTCATTTCCGGCGTTTCCTGTGTTGGTTCTCCCGGCTCAGAAATAAGCGATAGGCTGCTAATATCCACCGGCCCCTCCTGGCTGGTAAATTGGTATGATCTGCTTCCACCCTGTTGTTGCGACACGCCGGAAATTCGGTGGTGCTTCGTATCGTAGATTTTTCTGGTGCCGCCTTCTTCGATCACCAGTCTCTTGGCGGGTGCGAAGTATGCGTATTTAAAATTGTTTTGGGCACCGCTGGAAGTGGGGCTTCCGAAAACAGATGGCCACGAGGTATTCGACGACTGAGATTTGATCGCGTTGACAGCTTCTTCTGGTTCTTCAAAAATGACCTTGGTCGAGACCAGCTTTGATAACTCCATACAAAGATTATCAACCTTTGCTTTCAGAGAATTGTTAAACATATCGCCAACCATGGTCATTCCACCACGCATCCATTGTCCACTGCCGCCAAGTTCAGGAATGTTAAATTGCGCCATTGACCCATTTCCCTGAACGATTGCCTTCACCATGGCCTCCACACTCTCTACCTTTAAACTGTATTTTTCAGCAATATCATTGATCGTTTGCTGACCTTCTTTCGTAAGTGACTTCATGTTTTCTAGCTTTTGGCTATTAGCTGTGAGCTAACAGCTCCATTTGTTTTTGTATGTAAAGATCACAAAAACAATGCCATGGGAAGCCTTGTTGCGTATACTAAGTGAAAAGATTTCAATCACCACCCTCAACTTGACGCATTCCGAGAGGTTTTATATACGATCCCATTAATCCACAATGGCTTTTTCCAATCTCAGCTCACCTCGGGAAGATCAACGAACGATACATTTCCCAAAACAACGTTTATAAGCGTTCACAAATCCTTCATTGTTTTAGTTTCAAAAATAACAAGGTTCGAAAGGAACAGAATTGCACTCAACGGCCACCTGATTCCGATCGGGAGGAACTATAAGAGGGGGTGAGCGTGTGCTGGGATGAAAGCAAGCAGTACTGTGTCACCTGAAACTATTTTAATATATCAGGTTGATAATTGTCCCAGTATTCTTTTGGCGTAACGATTCTAGTCTCCTTATATGTGGGAAAGGTAAAGTCCGTAGTATTTCCTGTGATAGTGAAATCAGCATCGCACTCTTCTGCAAGTTCTAATATCATATTATCGTCATAGTCAGAAATAAGCTGAAGAGTAATCGTTGGAACGAATTTTTGCATTCTTTCTGATAGCCTTTACTTCATTTGTAATTTCATCCATAGCCATTTTTAACAATCCATATTTATCTGCCAACTCTAGGGACGTATTCAAATTCTGGCGTATCAGTTCCTTTCTAACCAACTCTATAAAATCAGAGAAAGTCAGATCATCCTGCTTTAATCTGAATTTACTATACGCTATATCTGAATTAGAAACTTTTATTGTTCTTATGTTTGTCAACGTTTTGATCAAAATTATGAAATAATTGACAATGAGTGACTAATTAGCCCTCCTCAATCACTTCCTCACCCGAACCGGAAATTCTGGCCTTTTTTCTTCAATTGGTGGATTTTTCTCTAATTCCTTTAATGCAACTTCAATTGCTTTTTCGAGCTGCGGATCTTTTCCATTAATGACATCGGCAGGCGTCTGCTCGACTTCTATGTCGGGTGACACACCGACATTTTCAACAATAAACCCATCCTTCGTCCAGATGGCGAGGTTTGGGGCGGTTACACCGCCGCCGTCCAAAAATTCCGGAAAACCAAGAATTCCTACCAAACCACCCCAAGTCCTTTTGCCCACCAGCGTTCCGACTTTGAATTTATGGAACATCCACGGAAGCATATCCCCACCTGAACCAGCTGTTTCGTCAATGATCATGACTTTGGGGCCCTGTATGGACGCACTCGGGGTTTTCAACTCTTTCCCATAACGGAGGTGCCAGTGTGCCTGATAGGGCCGTTGCAAAATATCGATGTAGTAGTCGGCCAACGAGCCACCTCCGTTGAAACGTTCGTCCACAATGATCGCCTTTTTATTGGCCTGCGGAAAAAAGTAGCGTTTAAAATACTCATGTCCCAGTGCGGCGGTATTTGGCACATACACATAGGCTACCTGCCCTTTCGTGGCTTCATTCACCTTTCTGAGGTTCCCTTCCACCCAATCACGATTACGAAGTGCATACTCATTGTCGACGGGCACTACTTTCACGACTCTTGAATCCTTACCTTCGGCATTGGGTCCAACTTTGAGCTCAACAATCTTTCCCGCGGTCGCTTCGAAGAATTTATCAATATTATCAAATGCCGTCAGCTCTACGCCGTTGATGGCTAGAATATATTCGCCAACTTTTACATTGACACCAGGCTCTGTAAGAGGAGAACGCAATGTTGGATTGTAATTCAAGCCGCCGTAAATTTTTTGAAACTGATATCTGTTGTTCGCAATAACATAGTCTGCGCCTAGTAAACCGCCACCGATTTTCAAAGGTTTATTCATCAGGTCACCCGGATCGGTGATACGATGATGGCCTACCGACAGCTCGCTACACATCCACTGAATGAGCACATTGAGATCGTTCCTGCAAGCCAGGTCAGGCAAAAATTCCGCGTATTTCTTTTTCATTGCTAACCAATCCGTTCCATGCATGCCGGGGTCATAGAAATAATCCCGGTTAATGCGCCACGCTTCTTCAAAAATATTGTACCACTCTGCTTTCGGATCAATCTTAACCTGAATTTCACCCGTATTGATGATGCCCTTTCCGGGCTCGGCTTTTTCACCCGTGGCGCTTATTCCAAAGGATTTTGACTTGGCATAAAGCATTTTTTTACCATCAGCTGAAACCACGTAACCGGCCACTTCCATCAATTCCGTATCCTTACGCTTTTTGACATCATATTTATGCAGTGTACCAATTTCTTCATCATCGTATCGGATGTAGAGCACCATATCTTCATTTCCAGAGCCAAGTCCTCCCAGATTGCCTTCCTTCACTGGCATATCAATGATACGGTTCTGTATACCGTCCAAATCAATTTTCACCATTTCCGGCTTTTTAATTTCTTCTTTCTTTTCGTTCGGTGACGCAGGCTTACCCTCTTTCCTTTTGCCCTTTGTCGCCAGCGACCCGGGCCCCTCGTCCTTCAATACTTCCTCCTTTTTTCCCTCGTCCTTTTCCCCCCCCGACCCCTCCTCATCACTTTCTTTGGCAAACGGAGAAATGGTTTCTTTCTGAAGCGTCAGCAAATAGATGACACTGGTCGACCGCATATCGGCATTGGACTGGTCAAACCAGTTAACCACAGGGCCGGCATTCGTTGATGCCAGGAAGTAAAGATATTTTCCACCCCGATCAAAAACGGGTTCCGAGGCGTCGCTTAGTCCGTCGGTTACAGGGAAGGATTTACCCTGATCAATTGAATAGAGTAAAACCTTACGGAAGTTGGTGTCCTCGACTCTCGTGTAGGCGATCCATCGTGAGTCTGCCGACCAGCTCCCTGCCTGCTCACGGAACGGGCCGGGAATATATAATTCGTCGGAATCAATTTTTTTGGTGGCGGCAGTTGCCACATTTAGGACATACAGGTTTCGCCCATTATCCACATAGCTAATGTGTTTACTATCAGGAGACCATTTGATGTATGCGTAAAAACCAGTGCCGTGTAACGGGAAGATTTTTGCGCTTCCCTGGCCGTCCTGAGGTTTGATATGCAACTGATACTCTCCGGAAGCATCAGAAAAATAGGCAATAGATTTTCCGTCTGGTGACCATGCAGGATACTTTTCATGAACCGATGCAGTATTCGTAAGATTGCGCGCATCACCTTTTTCAGCGGGTGCTGTTACTATTTCTCCTCTGAAATCGAACACTACACGTGATCCAGACGGTGAAATGTCCGCTCTGCGAACGTAGCTAGACCCCTTGACGAATCTTGGTCTAAGTTCCAGAAGGTCTGCAGCTATCCCAATGGTCATCCTTTGAGAAGTTGCTGAAACAGCATCGAGCTTGTGGAGATATCCAGCTTGCTCGAATATTATTTTTCCGCTCCCCACCGATAAATTCAGTACCGGAAAGTCCTTAAGATGAGTCAGTTGTTTTATTTCTTTGGTAGTAACATCATAGGAAAACACATTGAGTTCTCCGTTCCTATCGCTCCGAAAATACACCTTGTCGCCCATCCACATCGGATTTGTATCGTTGCAGCCTCCGCTGGGTTGCGGGATTTTTGCAATGCTCTTATCGGCAAAAGAAAATAACCAGATATTTGCGATAGTCCCGCCACGATAATTTTTCCATTGCAGAAAAACATCGGACAGTGGTGTATAGGCCAGAAACTTACCATCGCCCGAGTAAGAGGCATGGAATGCATTTGGTATTTCAAGCTGCGAAGGGAAACCTCCGTCGACTGGTACGGTAAACAATTGCGCATAACGGTTAGAAAAAACGGCCCTTTTGGAAGTAAAAAGAACATGCTTACCATCTTGGGTAAATCCTTTCGCATTGTCATCAGCGGGGTGCCAGGTAAGCCGCACCGGAATTCCGCCTTCAACTGGGACCACGAATATGTCTTTGTTTCCGTCGTATTCTGCGGTGAAGGCAATCATTTTGCCATCGGGCGAGAACATTGGGGAGGATTCGATTCCCCTATCTACGGTTACCCGCCGGGGATAAGTGCCGTCAATGTTGGCAACCCAGAGATCCTCGGCGTAAATGAAGGCAATGTAATTGGCACTGATAGCAGGTTGCGAGAGCATTCTTGTGTTTTTGGGATCGATACCAAAAGACAAAAAGGTAACTAAAAGGAGCGCTAACGTCGAGATCGTTTTCGATAAATTCATAAGTATCGTCGCTTATAAAATGAAGGCTACGAAAGATAATGAAAGTTTAATTGAATCGAAATTTTGAGTTATTAAGTGGTAAGAGCAGAAATAGAGTCGATTACGAAGATTGGAAGTCCTGAATAAAATTGGCGAACACACAACTAATACCCCTAATTCGTGTCTGCTAAAAATTTGCTGATTGCGGCAAGGTATTGATCCGGATTGTCGCGGAGCTTATTATGACCCGAATTTTCAATGATTTCGACTTTTGATCCTGGGATTTGTTTTTGAAATTCATAAATCGTCTCGGGCCGGGCTTCGTCGTAACGACCTGTAACAAAAAGAACCGGCTGTTTGATTTCCTTTAGATTTTCAGTCCTTTCAAAACTTCTGAGTGTGCCGGTGGCGTTGAATTCGGTTGGCCCCCACATGTAATTGTATACCTGGGAATTGAACTTACCCGATCCCTCGCAATCAGAGACTTGCGCCTTTGGCCCCGGCTTCCTGCTCAGATATTTCACATTGAATGAATCCGTGGCTGTGATGTAAGATTGATTTTCATAAAGCTTCAATCCTTCATACTTCCGAATGGTGTCCTGCACCGGTTGTGAAAGTTGTGATAGCAAAATTTTCGCGTCCTTCATCCACCTGGATGTACTGATAAGCGGACCGGCAAAGATGACTGATTTTACCCCCTTTGGTCTTTGGGTTCCCATATATTCAACCAGCACTGACCCTCCCCAGGAACTTCCAAGTATATTCAGTTCCTTCAAATTCAACGCCTTACGCAAAAATGTAACTTCATCGACAAACCTCGAAACCTTCCAGAGCGTCGTATCAGTCGGCCGATCCGAACGCCCCGAGCCAAGCTGGTCGTAGAAGATAATTCGCCGATCATTTCCCAAAGTCGAATAACCTGGAATACCATCACAACTCCGGCTACCTGGTCCTCCATGAATCAAAAGCAATGGAATTCCCTTTCCCGACCCAACCACTTTATACCATATACGCCCACCTTTGACTTGCACGAAGCCTTCCGTAGCAGCCGTGAAAGTGCTGCTGGATGCGATGAAGATCAAAAGTAAAAATAGATATGGCGTTCTGCGTTTTGTCATGAGTTTCATCGCCGAGTTTGTGGCAACTTTTTCGCTTTAAATCTGGATCAATCTTTGAGCGGCAATATCAGGTAATTTCAAGTAAAACCACCAAAATTTTCTTCCATTTATCACGCTTATTTTAAGCACAATACTTCGTTTGACACAGAATACAACCCAAAACTTTCGCAAATGCCGCAAAAAACGGCTAATGCGAAAGTTCGATTACTATGGAGAGAACATTGATTCAGGGCAAGTTACATAAGCTTTATCTACCCCATTAACAATTCACCACTAATCATTTACAATTCCCGTAGTCCTATCCAGCTCAATCTTCGCTGATAAATAGTCATAAACTGCTTCCAAGAAATTCGATTTGGCTGTCGTCAGGGAGAATTCTGCGTCGATCAATTCAAGTCTTGAAGCAACTCCTTTTTCATAACGATACTTGGTGATGGAGTAGCTCAATGCGGCGGTTTCGGAAACGTTCTGCTGGGTTTTTATTCTTTCCGATGCTTCATACAATCCAGCCAAAACCTGCTTTACTTCTGTTTTCAATTGTTGCTGCGCATTCAGGTAGGTGACATCCGCTTGCTGTCTTTCAATTTTCGCCAACTCTATCTTTGACACATGTTGCATACCGCTGAATATCGGAATGGCAAACTGAATTCCGGCAAAGAAAACCGGAGGATAACCCGCATTACCAAACCGGAACTGGTTTGTCTGTGTATTCAATTGATACTGACTAACAAAACTTACGATCGGCAACCTCGCCGTCCTGGCCAGCAGAATTTGCTTGTCGCTGATTTCTTTATCCAGACTTAGCAGTTTGAAATCGGGGCGGTTTTGCAGAGACAACTGAAAAATTCCGGTCTCGGTCGGGATAGAATCCGAAGGTTGCAATTGCAGCGAATCGGTCAGCGCGTAATCCTTGACTGCCTCATTTCCCAAAAGAACATTGAGTTGTTGCATACTGATCTGGACTGCGTAAGTCAGACGAAGTACATCGGGTTCCAGGTTTTTTATGGTTGTGTAAGCCCGGAGCGTGTCCACCCGAAGTCCTCTACCTTGTGCCAAAAGTGATTTAGCATCGGCAAGAGCCCTTTTATTTCTAACAATACTTTCATTCTGGAGTTTCAGGCGTTCTTTCAAAACCAGGAGTTGGACGTAGTTTTGTTTGACTTGGGCAATTAAATTCACTTCCCGATCCTGATACGAAAGCTGACTTTGCTTTTCAAGTAGCTTTCGGCGTTTTAACTCATGGCGCGCTCCGGCATTGTAAAGTGGTTGCAGTAGCGAGACCTGTGCCCCAGCAACGTCTTCACCTCCAAATCTTGCATAACTGATTCGTTCGGATGGCGACGAACTTCCATTTAATCCGAAGAAAACGGGTCTTTGAAAATAATGCTGAAAAAGTCCCGTAGCACTGATATTGGGGAGCAGATAGCTTTTTGAAATTGCTGTTTGCTGAAAAGTCTTGGAAATATTCAGCGAATCAATTCGCAACTCCCGGTTGTGACTTTTAGCCTGTTCAATAGCATCTTTCAGCGAAAGAAGCTGGCTTTGGGCATTGCTAAGGAGCGGCAACAGCAGCGCCATTGTCAATGCGATTATATTTTGTTTTTGAATTTTCATGATTGTCGTATTTTGTTTTACCACGGAGTTAAAGCGAGGGAGTTTGGCCCGGAGTTTCACGAAGCGATTAAACTTTCTTAGACTCTCTTAAACTTTTTTAAACTCTCTTAAACTTTTTTAAACTCTCTTAAACTCCGCTTTTAACTCTGTGAAACTCCGTGGTTATAATTCAATGATGCACCAATTCTTCAACTAACTGATTGCTTTCCTCTTTTGCATGACCCTTGAATGGTCGCGAGAAATAGGAATAAACCGCCGGGATAACATAAAGAGTCAATATCCCCGCGAAGATCAGTCCGCCAACAACGACGATTCCAAGCGATTGACGGCTACCGGACGAAGTCCCCAGCGACAGAGCGATTGGCAGTGTACCGAAGATCATGGCCAGTGTAGTCATCAAAATAGGCCGAAAACGAGAGACCGCAGCAATCTTAGCGGCTTCAAATGGGCTTTTACCTTCTTCCTTACTTTGATTGGCAAACTCCACAATCAGAATACCGTTTTTGGTGATCAACCCAATGAGCATAATGATCCCGATCTGACTGAAAATATTGACCGTCTGATCTGTGTACCAGAGACTCAGCAAAGCACCTGTCAATGCCATGGGAACAGTTAGAAGAATGATAAATGGATCTACCAAACTTTCAAACTGTGCGGCTAAAACCAAATAGATGAGCACGATAGCAAATATGAAAGCGAAAATAAGACTGTCGCTGCTTTCCGCGTAATCGCGGCTTTGTCCGGCCAATGCGGTGCTAAATCCTTTTGGAAGCTCTTTTGCGGTGATTTTGTCCAATTCTTTTATGGCCTCCCCCAAACTTACTCCCGGAGCCGGTGTTGCCGAAATCGTCGCACTGTAAGACTGGTTGTATCTGTAAATGGCGGGTGGGCTGATACCTTCATTCAGCTTGGTGAGATTGTCCAGCGACACCATTTCTCCATTCCCGGATTTCAGGTAAAGAGAACGCAAATCGTATGGTGCAGAACGGTCCTTACGATCCAGCTGACCAATCACCTCGTACTGTCGGTCGTTGTGAATAAAATATCCATATCTGCGGCTACTTAAGGCCAGTTGCAACGTTTGTCCAATGGACTGCGTGGAGATCCCGAGTTGCGCGGCACGCTGACGGTCAATCGAAATACTAATCTCAGGGCGGTTAATTTTAAAATCGGCATCCGCAAAAATCAGTTTCTTGTTACCACCAACCTGCGTCATCAACTTTGGCATTACGTTGATTAGTTCTTTTAATCCCGGTGCCTGAACCACATATTGCACAGGCTGCGTATTTCCGTAGCCACCGATCGTTGGCATTTGAACGGGGATAATCAACACATTCCGGAAGCGGCCCGATGCCATGACAAGTTTCATGAAGATCTGCTGCTGGGTCAATCCACTTTTACGATCTTTCGGTTCTTTCAAAAATATCCACTGAAACCCTCCGTTTACCGGTTGAGCGAGTGTACCGCCCGCCGCCGCAATTGCCGTATAAGTCCTTTCCGCGTTCAGATCGGGAATGGAGTCGCTTACAAAGTTTCCAATTTCCTTCATGCTTTGCTCCATGCTTTCATAAGAAGTTCCTTCAGGAGCCATCACGGCTAAGCCGATCATCGAACGGTCTTCAAGCGGGGCCAATTCGGAAGGAAGTTTCGGAGCGAGCCAATAAGCTACGCCAAATGAAACAGCCAGCAACACAAAACCCAGCCAGCGAACTTTCATAAATCCTGCCAGGGATTTGGCATAAGCATTATTCAGACCGACAAACCAGGGCTCAGTTCTCTTATACAACCAGTTATGCGAAGTGCCGGATTTTAGCAAATAAGCGCTCATCATCGGTGTCAGCGTAAGCGCGACAAAAGCGGAGATAGTGACCGAACCTGCCACAACGATCGCAAATTCTTTAAATAAGCGTCCGGTCAAGCCCCCCAAAAACAGAATTGGAAGAAACACAGCCACCAATGTGATGGTCGTAGAGATCACAGCAAAATAGATCTCGTTCGCACCTTGCCGTGCAGCCAAAATGGGCGACATGCCCTGCTCGACCTTGCTGTAAATATTTTCGAGTACAATAATCGCATCATCGACCACAAGTCCTATCGCTAAAACAAGACCCAACAGAGTCAGTACATTAATCGAAAAACCTGCCACATACATGATGAAAAATGCCGAAATGATGGAAACAGGAATCGCCACCAGCGGAATTATTGTACTTCTCCAGTCACGTAGAAATACAAATATGATCAGTGATACCAGTCCAAAAGCGAGCAATAAGGTCTCCTCCACTTCAGAAAGCGAGTTTCTGACGGGTACGGTAAAATCTTTTCCAAGAGCGATCTCATATTCCTTAGGAGCAGTTTTCTTTATTTCTTCAAAACGTTTTTTAAATTCATCCACAATGGCCAAAGAATTCGCACCTCGTTGCGGACTCACGCCGGTGCCGACTCCGTATTGGGCAGTTTTTCCATTATAAATGATCATCGCCGTCCGCTCATTCTGAGAAGACATCACTGCCTCACCCACATCCTTGAAACGAACAATTGCGCCATTGTTTTCTCTGAGGATCATGTTATTAAAATCATCCTCAGTGACCAGTCTTCCTTGAGTCCTCAATGTCACTTCGGTATTTTCTCCTTCGATGCGACCACTGGGCAAATCGACGTTCTCACGTTGCAACGCAGCTTGTATCTCCCCGGGTGTTAAGCCGTACGAAGCCATCTTAACAGGATCCATTCGCAAACGCATGGCGCGTTTCCGGCCGGCATAGGAGTCAACAAGTCTTACTCCAGGAATAGATTGTAATTTTTCTTTGATATTGATATTGACAAAATCGGTAACATCTTCAAGCCCTTTGGTTTTGCTTTGCACTGTCAGGAACACCAGAAAATCGGCCGGACCCGCTTTCTCCACAATCGTAGGTTCGATGTCCGTTGGCAACTGCTGTCGTGATTTTGAGACCTTGTCGCGAACATCATTTGCTGCCGCTTCGAGGTCTGCATTCAGCTCGAATTCTACTGTAATAATACTCACCTGTTCACGGGAAGTTGAAGAAACTGACCTAATCCCGTTGGCCTCGGCAATCGCCTCTTCCAGTGGTTTGGTCACCTGCGATGCGATGATATCGGCGCTGGCTCCGGGATAAACCGTGGTAACCATAACAATCGGCGAATCCGTAACCGGATATTCTCTCGTTCCGAGAAATGTGTAACCTACTATACCAAAAAGTATAAGCAGTATGGACATTACCCCCGCCAGCACGGGCCGGGAAATGCTTGTTTGTGAAATTGCACTCATTGCTAAAAGCTGTAAAAGAGTTTGATAGTTTAAGAGTTTTAAAAGTTTGAATGCCGATGTAAACTCTCAAACATTCAAACTCAAAAACGATTTTTGTTACTTAACCGACACCAACTGAATAGGCGTGTTTGGTGTCAGGCGGAGCATGTTGCTGGTAATAATGGTATCTCCATTGGCAAGTCCTTTGGTTACGTGGACCGAAAATGCATTACGTTGTCCCACTTCAATGGCTTTGAAACCTGCTTTGTCGCCGTTGACAACAAACACGCTGTATCCTTGCGAAGATGGGATCAATGCCTGATTTGGAACCATAAGCGCATTACCGGTAGTGTTTAAACGTATGTTTATTTTTGCACTCTGCCCGGGTAACAATTCGTGACCTGAATTGACTCCAACAGCACGCATAAGAAGGGTACGGGTATTGGGATCAAGTCGGGATTCGTGGGCGACAATTCTTGCATTGTGTATTTTCTCATCGGATTCAACATGATACGAAACCACGTCCCCATTGTTGAGCGTTGACGCATGTTTTTCAGGCACAGCAAAATCAATTTTCAACTGGCTGTTGTCTGTAAGCAATGCCAATACGGTTCCGGGCGACACGTAAGTCCCGGGATACACGTTTACAATTCCCAAATTTCCGCTGAAAGGAGCCTTGATACTCGTTTTTGCGATCATGACCTTCAATTGGTCTATTTTAGACTGGATGACTTTGAGATTGGTAAATGCCTGGTCATAATCCTGTTGAACGGCAGCTTCGTTTTCGGTCAGTTCTTTCAGACGTCTTTCATTAATGATCACGAGCTTTTCCTGTTGTTTCAATTGGTCGAGTTCGGCAAGTAGATCCGCGTCATCAAGTTTAAAAAGTACCGATCCTGCTGTTACATATTTCCCTTCTTTGGCATACACAGAAACGATTTTCCTGTTGAGCTCACTCATAATATTCACTTCCTGAAATGCCATTAGCGTGCCAGAAACGGTCAGGTCTTCACCAAGTGACTCAGAACGAATGATCTGGCCATCGACCGGAACGCCCGGAGATTTTTGAACCGCCGCTGGTTTTTCAGGCGTAGTTCCTTTTGAAGTATATCCTTTCAGTAATACACTTCCCAGGATCAGCCCGGCCAGGATTAACCCCGATATTACTTTTGCAGATTGAATTGTTTTTTCCATTATTAATTAATTTAAATATTTGAATGTTTCGATAAATAAGATCCTGATTTTGGGTGTTTTCATTTGAGTTTGATGTTTAAAAGATTCCCTTAAAAGTTATGATTTCAAGACTCCGGTGGCTACACATATTGACACATCGAAATATATCAATGTATTTAATTAAAAAACTTACACTTTCAACGTGTTAAGAAACTGTACGTATTCTTCCAGCACCACTTGATTTAATCTATATTTCACGTTTCTGCCTTCTTTTTCGACGATAAGCAAGTCGGCATCTGCAAGTTGTTTGACGTGGTGCGAAATCGATGGCTGGGCCAGGTCAATAAAATCAGGTATTTCGTTACAATAAAGACAGTTCTCTTTTTTACGCAACTCCTGTAAGATGCAAATTCGGCTTGGGTCGCTCAATGCTTTGGAAATTCTTTCCACTTTCCGGACATCCATGGTCTATGATATATTGATGAATGCAAATATATTGATGTATTCAAATCAAGTTGACTACAAAGCAACGTTCAAAATAATTCCCCACTGCGTGAAAAACTGAAAATATTGACCGATAAATCAATCACTGGGTAAAACTCGACGAACGAAAATCGATAAACTAAAGACGGGAATAATAAAGAAAACTGTCTTTTTCAAGGATGTTTACTGATTACAGCATAACATAAATCAAACTCATTTTAAGATTTGTGAAAAATCTGATCGGCCAATCGACATCAACGATAAGGGTCATGCACCGTTAAATAAGTCCATTTGAAAATCTTTGGCTTTTAACTGGAGAACTTCGTCCTTTGGGCACAATTATTTTAACTCCAGGTGTGTAACTTTTTCAACAAACTATCGTCTGACAATCATGGACATATATCAAATAGCAACAGCATACTGGAATGACGCTTCTGAAAGCTATAATTCCTCCGATCCAAAGGAAACACCTCCTTTCGATCCACGCCCCGAAGTACCGGTTCCGAATGTTCCGGAGGAAAATCCACCTTTCGAAAAAGATCCTGAAACACCGCCAATTACCCCGGAACCTGAATTACCTCCTGTCGAACCGACAGCGCCAGAGATAGAACCGCTGCCACAACCGGGTGGAGAACCTGATATTCCTGCGTTCAATTGATGAAGGCTTGACTATTAAATCGTAAATGCTCTTAAAGTGGCTTGGATTTACGGAAGATGTTGGCCATGTGCAAATAGTTTTCATGATCAAAACACACAAATATCACTTTTTCAATCTCTTTGTTTGTTGACAAAAAATCGGACACGGCATCAAACGAAATCTGCGCTGCCTGGTCTTTGGGGTAACCGTAAATTCCTGTGCTGATATTTGGAAAGGCAATCGTCCGACACTTATTTTCAGCTGCCAACCGCAATGAATTTTTATAACAATTGGCGAGCTTTCCACTTTCACCCATACTACCTCCATTCCAGACTGGCCCCACAGTGTGAATAACAAAAGTGGCTTTCAGATCACCGCCCTGTGTGATAACTGCCTCACCAGTTTTGCACCCACCTTGCGTGGCAACAATTTTTTTACACGCTTCCATAATCGAGGATCCTCCCACCAGATGGATTGCTCCGTCCACCCCTCCTCCCCCCATGAGCGAAGAATTGGCCGCATTGACAATGGCGTCGACAGCCATCTGCGTGATATCTCCCTGAATCAGCTCTAACCGAGTTTCATCTATCGCCATTCTAAAAAGTGAGATTGTGTAAAATCGAATATTAACACAAAAAGGCTATACAAGAAGCGTTCCAGGCAATCACTAGATGCTCTATTCGAGCACCCGTCCATTGTTTTTGTCTCTACCCAAATTACTTATGAAAAATCAATTTACTAGAAGTATTTTCGCCCTATGAATAAAAAAACAAATTTTATTCTAATACCGTCAAACTTAATATTGTAATTAGTTGTAGCATAGTAATCTATCTTTGCTTTCTCATTCAACGATTTTATGAAAATAACTATACTTCTCTTTTTTTTTAGTCTCGTTTTCTTCCCAGGTTTATCACAAAACTTTCAAACAATCCCTGGGAAAATTGAAGCAGAAAGCTTCGTCACATCTCAGTCAGTAGGAACCGAAAACACCCAGGATACCGGAGGCGGCCAGAATGTCGGATGGATTCAGGATGGTAGCTGGATGGATTACAATGTTAATGTTGCGACTGCCGGATATTATACCTTTAGGTTTAGAATCGCAAACAGCTTTGAACCACTTGCGTCATTGTCCTTAAAAAACAGCTCCGGTGCTAAATTAGGCCAAATTATTCTTCCTCAAACGGGTGGTTGGCAGGGATGGCAATCCGTCGGCATGACGGCTTATCTGCCAGCCGGGAGCCAAACTTTGAGAGTATATGCCGAAAAAGGGAATTTTAATTTTAATTGGTTCGATGCCGTTGGTTCCAGGGCCCTTTCGGGGCGAATAGAAGCCGAGAGTTATGACACCATGTTCGAAGTGAGGACAGAAACCACAGGTGATAGTGATGGAGGGATCAATGTGGGGTATATTGACGACGGAGACTGGATGGACTACAACGTTAACGTAGCTTCGGCCGGTTCGTATACATTTAACTTCAGGGTGGCAAATAGCTACGGTGATGGCGTAATTCAAATCAAGGGAGCCAGCAACAATGTTCTGAGTCAAGTCGCAGTTCCACGTACCGGTGGGTGGCAAAGCTGGACAACCATCAGCACTACATGTAGTCTCCCGGCTGGAAGTCAGGTCATTCGGATCCATGCGCAAGTTGGGGCATTTAACCTTAATTGGTTTGAAGCAATTTCCGATGTACAGAACACCATTATCGGCACGGTCTTACCGGGAAAAATAGAAGCGGAAAATTACGACGAAATGAACAGTGTCGGTGTCGAAACAACCCAAGATACCGATGGCGTGCAGAATGTTGGCTGGATACAGGACGGCAGCTGGACAGAATACAAGGTACATCTTACCCAGGCAGGATTTTACACATTTAAATATCGGATAGCTAACGGATATAGTCCTGAGGCAACACTGGCGCTAAGGAATAGCCAGGGCACAACCTTGGGAAGTGTAATTATTCCCGAAACCGGCGGTATGCAGGGTTGGCGGACTATCAATATGATTGTGTACCTGCCAGCCGGAAATCAGACCTTGCGCATGCACGCAGTCAAAGGCGGCTTCAATTTCAACTGGTTTGAAGTCTTTGGCTCCCGATTGTTGTCAGGAAAAATAGAGGCCGAATCCTTCGAAGTTTCAAGTGACGTGCGGCCCGAGTCTACCAACGACATTGATGGAGGTCTGGCCGTTGGCTATATCGATGACGGCGACTTTATGGATTACAATGTTAAAGTGGCAAACGCTGGCACCTACACATTCAACTTTCGGATCTCAAATAGTTACGGAAATGGAAAAATTGAAATAAAAAATGCTGATGAGATCGTTTTGGGTAGCGTGGAGGTGCCTCAGACCGGGGGATGGCAAAATTGGGCAACGATAAGAACAACCCTTACATTGACTGCGGGGAGTCAAAAATTAAGACTTTATGCAAATCGAGGCGCCTTCAATTTCAACTGGTTCGAAGTAGTTCAAGGTTCGGTTCAGTCACCTTCTGTTATTACCTTTTCCGCGCTTCCCACCAGGACTACAGCAGACCACTCTTTTGATCTGTCGGCATCGAGCACAAATACAGAAACGCCAATCAACTTTACTTCGTCAAATCCCTCGATCCTCTCGGTGTCCAATGCAAGTGGGATTTGGAAAGCAACGATTTTAACTGCGGGCGAGGTCGACATCACCGCCTCGCAGAACGGAAATAACAATTTCCTGGCAGCTGTTAATGTTATTCAAAGCCAATTTATTAGCGCTGGAACAACACCCTCAAATCCAGACAACGGCACAAAACTATTGCTGGATCCAAAACGTTGGTACCAGCTGACCAACGCAGCCAATGGCCTTGAAGGTTTTTTCGATGGAGAAACACAAGTGGATGTCCATACGGGATGGGGCAAAGTGATCAACAATTACGAAGCTTATTACCCGCTTTTGGAAGGCGAGGAGATCACATTGAAAGGTATTAAGTTTTTCGACTACACCGGCTCAACTATAGACCAGCCAATGGTTTTGTCGATCATTACGGACCAGTGGCAGCGTATCCCGATCGCGACTTTTACTGGTGACGTATACAATGGCTGGGTTGGCCCCTACCCCGACCGGCATTTGACCGGAGAAAATCAGTTTAAACTCGATGCTCCTGTTTCAAACGCACGTTATCTCGTTCTCACAATTCCGAACACGCTCCCGACGGAGATTGAATTCTACGGCACGTACAAAGCGCCAACAGGATACGCGCCCAACCAGCGCGAAAAAAACATAAGGCTCAGGGATATGCTCGGGGTGAATGCGTATGAATGGAACTTTCAGGATGGCGCCCATGCAGAAGCGCTTGACGAAAATAAAATGACTCTTGCAAAGAGCTTTACAGGGATCCGTCATTACATGGACTGGGAAAAGCTGGAATCAACAGAAGGGGTATTTTCTTATAACCCCACACTAAGCGGTAGCTGGAACTATGACCTGATCTACGAAAGATGCAAAGCGGCAAACATTGAAGTACTGGCTTGCTTGAAAACCCAACCAAACTGGATGCAGGCAACTTATCCCGAAAATGAAAGAGATGCTGAAAATGTACCCGTACGATATGGAAAAAACTTTGCTGATCCGGTGTCTTATGTTGAACAGGCTCGTGTTGCATTTCAATATGCAGCCCGTTACGGAAGCAATGTAAATGTTAATCCACAATTACTGAGTGTATCTACAACCCCAAGGTGGTACGGTGATTATCCCAACACGATAAGAATTGGTCTCGACCTGATCAAGTATATTGAATGTGATAACGAGAGAGATAAATGGTGGAAAGGGCGTAAGGGTTACCAGACGTCCCGTGAATACGCAGCCAATCTTTCCGCTTTTTACGACGGACATAAAAACACCATGGGTAACGGTATTGGAGTAAAAAATGCGGATCCAAACATGAAAGTTGTGATCGCCGGCCTGGTGACCGGACCTGATTATGTCAAAGGCATGGTCGACTGGTGTAAAGAGTTTCGCGGCTATAATCCTGATGGCTCCGTAAATCTGTGCTGGGATATCATAAATTTCCACCTTTATACGGATGACGCATCATCAAACCAAAGTGGAACCTCCACTCGCGGAGCAGCGCCGGAGACAACCAATGCCAACCAGATCCTTGATAACTTCACAAAAGTATCCCGTGAAATTTCAGCCGACATGCCTGTATGGATTACGGAGGCAGGATTTGACATCAATCAAAACAGTCCATTGAAAGCAATTCCGATTGGAAATAAATCGACTCTGCAAACTCAGGCAGACTGGCTGTTAAGAACCTCTCTTTTTTCTGCCCGTCACGGAATTGAGAAAATGTTTTACTTCCAAATGTATGATGACAGCCCGCAATCAGGAGGAATATTTGGTACTTCCGGATTACTTAACAACGATTATACACGCAGACCGTCGGCAGATTATTTCTTACAGACACATAAACTTTTTGGAGACTATGTTTTCAAGGAGAGCTTTAACGCCGATCCCATCGTGGACCGTTACGAACTGGAAGGCAGGTCTCTTTTCATACTAACAGTCCCTTCCGAAACGGGCCGAACAGTGGATTATAGCCTCGATTTGGGTGGACCAGGTGTCGCTAAAATTTATACTCCTCAGGCCGGAAATGAGAACATGCTGGTTCAGGAATTGCCAATCGTAAATGGCCATGTGACTGTGACCGCAAGTGAAACTCCGACTTTTGTGATGGCGTATGCGTCGAATGCGAGAATGGCTGCAACAGCGTCTAGCCCGGTAACGCAGGCCCAGGCGGTTTATACCAACACATTAAATGTTTATCCAAATCCAACTCAGGACTATATCATGATTGACCTGGCCGATTTTAAAGATGGAGATGTTGAAATAAAGTTATTCGATGCAAATCTTGGAAGACTTCATAGAACAGAAAAAGTAACCAAGTCCACAAAGGCCTCTTCAAAAAAGATAAGCATTTCCTCCCTGCCGGTTGGAAACTATATTCTCGAAATTAAGCATGGTAACGAGAGTGTATTCCGAAAGGTAGTAAAAGGCATATAAAGCTAAAAAGACCGCTCGTAAAAATGGGTTCTGCCAATGATTGGCCGAACCCATTTTATTACAACTTCCTATTTTCCAATCATATCCAAATAGGCGTCTCCCCTTTCGGAAAGGGTATAGCCTGGTTCATGACTAATTGTCAACCCAAGCGCTTTCAATTTTCGCACGTTGAGCTTCAACCATTCTTTTTCCTTTTTAGCAACCACTGCCAGGTCGGCGGCTTTCATCTTCGGATTTTCCTTAATTGCGAGAAGCGTCTTTGCTGTCCATTTCCCTACTTTACTGAACTTATCCAGATTATCCAATGCTGCCTTTATTTCGTTGAACTCTTCTTCATTAAGAATATTGCTTGCCCTTAATTCAATCCGCGGATCTTCTTTCAGGAAGGAGACGGCGATCTTGTAGATCTGACCTTCCTTTTGACTCATCAGGAGTCCGGTTAATGACTTGGCGCCCGCAAATCCTGCTGCAATTGCATCTTCATCAGTAATATCGCTCAATTGAACTTCGCGAATTGAACCGATCTTAACTATCCCGACGCTCGTCTTGATCTCACTTCCTACATTGACTGACAGTTTCTTCCAGTTACGGAATGACAGGCTTATTTTCCCGCTTTTTATTCCGTCCAGATCCTTTTGTTTGAATAACATGCTATTATCATTTCTTATTTACGTACAAATGTAGTCTTTAAGCATTTATTATCCCATTCAGGAAAGGAGCGTTATACTTTGGTTCATTGTGAGCGAAACAAAATTGACTCAGTACACCTATCTACTATCAAGCAAAAAACATTGATGATCGGCAAACATACGCAGTTGATCATATTTCAAAAAGTGATGAATATGTTAAGCGATACACTTTACACTGCAAAATCAGATTTAATCAAAAATCACATAACTTTCCGTTTCAAACTCCAAAAATTACGGAAGAAACTTTGTAAAAACATGGATAACACTTTCAAAAAGCTAAATTTAAAAGACCAAAAGGAAGTAATAGTTCTCTTCAGCCCCGAATCGTTCGAGAAAAATATTGAGAGCATCACGACCGAGACATCGGTAATCAGATCGTTGGATGCCGTGGCGGAAGTTACGTTCGCTATGGTATTTGTCACACAGCAGATTGAAATTGATACGGTCATTCCAAAGATTGCCCCGATGCTGAAAGGAGATGCTGTTTTATGGATGTGTTATCCGAAAGGGACTTCAAAGAAATTCAAATGTGACTTCAATCGCGACACAGGATGGGCTGTAATGGGACCGTATGAGCTGGAACCCGTTCGCATGGTTGCTATTGATGAAGACTGGAGTGCATTAAGGTTCAAGAAAGTCGATTACATCAAAACCATGAAACGTGATTCGCTGGGTGCGCTATCGGAAAAGGGCAGGCAAAAAGCAGAGCAGAAATAGCACTGGGCATGGGTTCAAAACGCATCGCAGTCACTTTTGTAAACCAACTAATTCATTAGCAAAAGCCAATTTGAAATTTCGCTGAAATCCGGTGTGCATGATAATCTTCCTAAATTTCTCCTGACGGGCAGGAGGATATGGCTACGGAAACGGCTTTTCGGCGGGTTACTGAGGGCTAAAAACCATTTCTCTACGGGACACCACGCTGAGTGGCACGACTTTGTTAATCAGGCTGTTCGTCTACAAAGTCAAAGTCATGAAATCGTTCATACGTCACTTCTCAATTCTCCTCATCGCTATAATCCTGGCTTCCTGCAAACCCGTACCGGTTTCACACTGGTTTCCAGTAACCCCGCAGGAATTCTATGAAAAGGACTTGTACAAAGCGAAACTTGAAAAGACAACCGCAGGACAGACCTGGTTCACAGGAAGTAAGTCCGTATTGAAAGACACACTTTTTTCCATCGCCCCACATCAGGAGAGATTCTATCTCGGCGATTCAATCCCGGCCCAGTCCATCCGCCTAAAAATTCCCGAAGGAAGAAATCTTGTGGTAACTCCCGTACGGAGTAACGGAGACACCATTTCGAGATTGTTTCTTGAATTATACCGCATCAAAACAAACGGAAGACCGCAACGAATAGAATACCTGAAAAAAGGTCAGAATCAAATTACTTATTCTAATCATGAAGGGGATACTCTTTTACTGCGAATGCAGACTGGATTAGCCGAAAAGCTGCTCGTGACACTTTCGATCACCACATCTCCATCGCTATTATTTCCCGTCACCAACCATGGAATGCAGGACCTCATCAGCGCCTGGGGCGCGGAACGGGATGGCGGCGTACGTTCCCACGAAGGAGTAGATATCAAGGCCAAACGCGGAACGCCCGTGATAGCCGCGGCAGATGGCTTTATTACGCAAACAGGCACCAATAATCTGGGAGGTAAAATCATCTTTTTATCGGTGACAAATATGCCATACTCCATTTATTACGCCCATCTTGACAGCCAGATTGTGTTCACCGGCAAACGTGTACTTCGTGGTGATACACTGGGTCTTGTGGGGAACACCGGCAACGCCCTCACCACGTCTCCACATCTTCACTTTGGAATATATACAAGCGGATCAGGGGCAGTGAATCCACTGCCATTTATCAATGATCGTAAGGAAAAACTATCCGGACTTCCCGAAATTTCAAAGTGGCTGGGCGACTCCGTTAAAACCGGAAAGAAAGTAAATATTTTCAGTTCATCAGATTTTGATAAAGCCAACCAGGTCGGTTCGGTGCCCACTAACAGTACGATACGCATCATCGGTGAAATGGCGAAAGGATACCGCATAGTGACGCCCGACGGAACAAAAGGTTACATTCAAGAAGTGCCACTCAAACCGCTGAAAAATGAAAACGTCGCAACCAGTACAAAAGAAAAGGAATAAAAAAGCCCGAAAAGGACTTCAACCTTTACCTCGAATGTCCTACATTTCCTACGCTTTTTAGTCAGAAAATACCGCTGGATAAGTAATCAGGCTCAGTCGTCATCAAAGGTTCAAATTCCCGTACATTCGGGCAAACCTTACTCAAGCATGATGAACAAACTCACAATAGCCCTTCTTCTCATTCCATTTTCGATTTACAGCCAGACCAGGCAAGCCCCGGCAACAGGTGATGGTGCCGGCAATGATTGGAAAACGCTGGACTTGCCTCAATATTCAATTCAGTATCCCGCCAGCTGGAAGCCCGATCTAAGTAAAGAAATGGGGTCCAGTTTTATCCTCTTTTCTCCCCTGGCTTCTCCAAAGGATAATTTCAGCGAAAACGTAAACCTGTTAATCCAGGATTTAAAAGGACAAAACATTAACCTTGCCAAATACACGGAAATTTCAGAAAAACAGATCAGGACATTAGGAACAAATTCAAGTATTGTCGAAAGCAAAAAAATAAAGAAAGGCAATGACGAGTATCAGCGAATCATTTACAATAATGACCAGGGCGGGTTTCACCTGAAATTTATACAGTATTATTTTTTGCGGGCAGAAAAGACCTACGTGCTGACCTTCACAGCAGAGCAGACCACATTTGACGTTTTCAGGGAGGTTGGGGAGAAAATTTTAACCACCTTTAAATTCAAAAAGTAGATCAGGCAACTGGCTGTGACATTGTAGTAATTGCTGCCTAACCATTCCCTATTGAGATTCTAAGAAATAAGATATCCGTTAGTTTTTGAATATCCTCTGCCCAAAAACCGTAGCGTTTGACTTTTTAATGGTCAGAATATAAACTCCGCTGGGTAGCTTATCAATATCAATTCTGGAAGAACCGATGATCTCCTTTTGCATAATGATCCTGCCGGAAACATCGGTCAAGGTCATTTTAGCAGGAATTTGGTCGTTCGGAGTAGTCAAATCGACATAATCAGTCACTGGGTTTGGAGCTAGGCTAAAAAGCGGACCATTGTTTTTGTAGAGCGAAATCACTTTCGAATATTCATATTTTGCGTCCAAATCGACCTGTTTGAGTCGATAATAACAGGTAAACCTCGGCACCTCACTGTCGGTGAATGAATAATATTGAACCTCGCTTGTCGTAGTTCCCCCTATTACGTGCCCGATGGGGAGAAAGTCCTTGCCATTGACAGAGCGTTCTATCTCAAAATAGTTATTATTCTTTTCGGAGGCTGTTTTCCAATATAATTGCGCCTTTTTCTCTCCTGATTGCTTGACGTAAAAATCGTACAACGCAACCGGAAGCGGATTACTGCTGAGCGGCGAAGTAAAATTGGCAAGTAGCCTTACGTAAGATGCCTGATAGTAGATAGCGGGCTCAGTAATTTCCCAGCTATTATTTGGCCAGCCCGTATTGAAATCCAGATAGCTTTTCTGAAGCGGTTGATTGTAGGGAGGCGACAAGCTGCTTATTGTAAAGCCTGCATTAGGGCCGCCAACTACATAGCCAGGCGCGGGCCCGTTGGTGGAAGCCAGCGCATCGTCATATATCGTGTTATCATTGAACCAGGTATGATAGATCTGATTAACGCAACGATCACCGCCATATTGGTACATATTGGACAGATACACAATGCCCAAGGGGTTCACTCCATGAAAATAGTGGATTTGCTCTGCGCTTTTTTTGTTCAGACTAAGTGCATTGCCAACACCTGCTTTGACCATGGTGCGGTTGAGGCTGGCATACTCGGCCTTGGGCATGTTGCTTCCCCAGTGATATGACCATGACGGCATAAATGCGCGATACAAATCCAGTGTATTCCAGCCAAAAATGTTATTCCAGTTATTGGTCACGGTTGACGTTGCAGCGTTCAAAACGGCACTTTTCACTGCTGAATTGGCCGTAGGCAACTTGGTATACCGCAACAAAGCATCCTGAAGTTCAGTTGCATCCACACCCCAAAAACCGGAGGTCATTACATTGGTAAGGGCATAATTATTGATTACGAACTGATCGTATACATTTTCTCCGGTCTTTTCAAAAAGATAAATAGCGGCCGTCACCAGCATATCGCGCTGCTGAGAAGCCGATACGTCCGCATCACCGGCAACAATACTTCCGTCGTCGCAATCGGTTTGCAGAGCCGAAGTATTATAAAATGGCAGGACGTAGTTAAAACAACTGACTGCCGTAGCCTGCAACTGCCCGGAATAACCCGAAAACCCTGCGAAACCGCTAAATACGATCGCAGCATGGGCAAATACTGAAGCGATCGTAGCAGAAGCTGAAGTACATACAGGCCCATAATATCGTTGATTGACGTTGGCACTCGGTGGTGACGAGGTATTTTCGCTGTAATTCCTGCTACCCATTTTGTTGTGCACACTGCCATCTGCATTGGTCATCTTCAGCAACCAATCGAGCTCCCACTTCAGCTCGTCAATGATATCGGGGATGCCATTTTCGCTTTCAGGAATGTTAAAGTGATCTGTGAACACCGCAGGATTTTCTTCATAAGCATATAATAAATCGTGCATTGGACTATGTGTGAAGGACACATATTTGTTGTAATCACCCGCATCAAACCACCCGCCGGTCAGATTCTTTTCCAAAGAGGCATTCCCAGGGTTAGCAATATATCGACAATTGGCATCCTGTAATGCGTTCAGAAAATTGTTGCCGTCGGTCCATTTGGCCTGTGCATAAGGCGTCTGCTTGGCCATATTGCAACGATTATAGTAGAACATTTTAGCCGCCGCCACCAGTACATTACCGTAAGGATTGTCGCTGATTTCGAATATTGCGGATTTCTGTTTGTTCCCCGCATCATAAACGTAATAGGAGCCATTGGTAGCAAAAGTTGAAAAATCAAACCACCAGCCTCTGTCACCGGACTCTCCATGGATGCTGCCTCCGTTCCAAATTTCAACGACTCCGGTAAACACAGTCTGATTGGTTGTACTGTTTTTAATTTCCAGGCTAAGGGGAGCAGTATAGCTCAATGCGTTATTGAAGCCTTGTTCAGGATTACTTAAGACGGCTACCTTGTCGGCGTTAGTCTTATAACCAAACTGATCCACATGAATAAATTGGCTCACCTGCGATAATGCGGACCGAAAACAGGCCAGAATCAGAAATGCAATCTTAAAAGCAAGTTTGCAAGAACCCTGGAAAGGTCTGAAGAAATTTCTCACCATAACGTTTGAAAATTAAGCCAAAATAGAATTCAGTCAACGAACGGGCAGCGTCTTTCCCGAAAAGGAATGGAGGCCAAGAGGGAGGGAGAAAAAAACAATCTGAAAAACAGTAATGAAGTAACCAAAATACGCTAAATATAGAGTTGATTACAAATAAAATCGAACTTATTCGCAGCAAAAAATTAAACCGGTACAATGAAAACAGAAATCCTCACTACAAACAAGAACTCCGGCTTCCGGAAAGAAAGGTGATTGAACCTATTCCTTTGCACTTAACGAGGTATTGGTGCTAAAATCTTCAGAATCAAACGCCGTTGCCAATCGAACCACTTGACCATGAACTGAATATGAACCAATTACCGTTTGATAATTAGGCTCACCAAAATTAGATATTGCCTAAAAAAATTTTTACCTTAGAATTATAAAGTTCAGATCTTACCTCACAATATCTTTACCTGCCATCCCCGGAACCTGGGATAAATCACTTGGTACGTAGTAAAGAGCCTTTACTGAGTCTTCATTATTAATTCCATCCTCTATGCAACGAAATGCATTTTCTGCGGACGTATCACGTCGTGCCCAACTGATGAACGGTTTCCGTTCGGGACATTTTATCGAATATCGTTATGCTGACGTACTCGAAAACATTGCAAAGTTTTCCCTGCCATTTTCCAAACCTCAGAGGGTCTTCGCAGCCGTTGCCAAATCACGCGGCCATACCCACACCATCGTCATAAGAGATTGTCTGAATCATGGTGATTAAACGCCTGGTTTTTTGGTGAAATATCCCATAAATCACATCAAGTAGAACTAATTCTATACTAGTGATTATTTTACAAAAAAATAGATGAAGTTTTATCATGTAGATATAAAATTTCACTAACATTGATTTAAAATTAAGGAATAAGCTACCCCAAATTATTCGAAGTTTGAGCGATTTCTTCTCTGTAACTGAGGCTGAATTCGGTAAACTCGATGATCGAAAAAGAGATTTAGCAGGTATGAATACGGAGATTTTAGGACATACAAGCATGGGATATGGCGAATCCCATACGGACATATTTAAAGTACTACCCACGCCATGCATTGTGTTAGGAGTGGATTCTCCCGTATTTACTATTATTGAGGTCAATGAAGCATTCAAATCTGTAGTCGGCCTTTCTGAAAATAATTTAATCGGAAAAGGTTTTTTTGATGCATTTGCAGACAATACGGATTTTGATAGTCACAATTGGTCGGGTCTTATTGAAACGGCTATTCTGAAACGAATACCTATCAAGATACCGCTTATAAAATATAACCGAAATTTTTCCGCTGATGAATTCAAAAGCAATCAGTTAATCCTGCTTGGATCTATTGCTGCTGCTTTTCACTCTGACGGATTAGTGGGTCGGCTGGTTTGCTCATTTACCGATGTTACCGAAATCAGGTCAGCCGAGCCACCTGAAAAGGCCTTACCAGCTTATCGAACCACCAAACTACTTGAAGAGACGCAACGCATTGCAAAGGTAGGAAGCTGGGAGGCTAACCTGACCGATAATACAATTGTCTGGTCCGATTTGACGAAGGAAATTCACGAAGTTGGTCCCGATTTTTCGCCATCCTTCGAAGACGTGATCGCCTTTTTCAAAAAAAACACGGATAGTCAGGCATTTATCAGCCTGGTTGAGACGGCAATAGAAAACGGACATTCGTTTGACTCGGAAATGCAAATAACTACTGCACGGGGAAACGAGCGCTGGATTCGGATTACAGGACAAGCCGAATACACAGCCGGGCATTGCAATCGTGTGTATGGCGCAGTTCAGGATATTACTGAAAAAAGGAATACGGAACATTCGCTTACTGAATCCCGCAATCAGCTTCAGTCTCTGATTCAATCCGTAAATGGGATTTTCTGGGAGGCTGATGCACAGGAATTTGAGTTCTCTTTTGTAAGCGATCACGTGAAAGACATATTGGGCTACACGCCCGAACAATGGTTGGGAGAAAGATACTTCTGGGAAAATCACATTCATCCCGACGATCTCCAGCAAACAGTAACCTACTGTCAGTTCCAGATCAATGCCTGTAGAGATCATACTTTCGACTACAGGATGATAAAAGCAGACGGCAGTATCATCTGGATAAAGGATGTGATATCAGTCATCGTTGAAGAAGGTCGGCCTACGTGCCTTCGCGGCCTGATGGTGGATATTACGGAAACCAAAAGGATTGAAGAATTGAGTGTCTTAGAAAAATCAATACTAGAGCGTAACACGACCAACGATACCACGCTTCACGAATTGCTTACCATGTATCTCAGGGGAATCGAGACCATTTTCCCCGGGATGCAATGCTCATTGCACAAAGTGAAAGAAAACTGTCTGGAATTGGCATTTGCTCCGTCGATTTCGCAGGATTATCTCCAGGCGCTATATAATCTGCCAATCGGGCCATCCGTTGGCTCATGCGGCACCGCGGCGTTTCTGAAAGAAAGGGTTATTGTGGCCGACATTGCCAATGACCCGAAATGGGCCAGCTACGCCGAGCTTGCATTAAGTCACAACTGCGGGCCTGCTGGTCACTACCGATCATCAATTCCGACGGGATAGTGATGGCAACACTTGGCTTTTACTACAATAAAGTAAAGTTTCCCGAAGAAGGCGAATTGATCGTGATCGAGAGATGTGCAGCCATATTAAAAGTAATCCTTGAAAATAGACAAAAATCAATATTGCTGGAGGAATCGTCTTTATTGATGAAACAGGGACAGGAACTTGCCCGCTTCGGCAACTGGCAATGGGATATCGTTAACAACGTAGTGACGTGGTCCGACGAACTTTATGCCATCTACGGCCTCGATAAGGCCAACTTTAAAGCCACATTTGAAGGGTATCAGGAACTGCTACACCCAAGCGACAAGGAGCGTGTCCAAGAACGTATTCTTCAGGTGTTACACGACAAAACAGACATCGTATTCGAAGAACGGATCCTACGCCCTGACGGCGAAATACGCAATCTCAAATCATGGGGGCGTTTACAATCCGACGAAAAGGGCAATCCTGCTAAAATGGTAGGAGCCTGCCTGGACATTACAGAGAGTAAAAAAACACAGGAGAAACTTCGTGAAAGTGAGTCTCGCCTAAGAAATATTGTAGATGCCCAAACAAACTATGTGATGCGCATCGACCTGGACGGAAATTACACTTACTACAACAACAAGTACCGGGAAGATTTTGGCTGGATTTTTGGCAACGACGAACTTTACGGAAAAAGTCCAATGGCAACGATCATTCCCGCACACCACCAACGGGTAACCGAAATATCCACTGAAAGCATTCGAAACCCAAATCAGGTGTTCCAGGTTGAACTCGATAAATTGTCACCAGATGGCGAGATTCGAACGACTTTCTGGCATTTCATATGCCTGACCAATCCTAGTGGAGAGCCTTTTGAAATACAGTGCATTGGCTTAGACATTACTGATAAAAAGAAAGCCGAAGATGCTTTAAAAAGAAGTAATGAACGCTATCAATATGTAAACAAGGCCACCAACGATGCCATCTACGATTATAATTACGAAACGAATCATATACGATGGGGTGAAGGCTTTACCCGCCTGTTCGGATTTGAACTGAACGACGAGCAGACTTATCCGATTGAAAAATGGAAGAAGAACATTCACCCCTCTGATCGGGACAAAGTATCGGAAAGTTTGAGTAAAGCATTGAATGACAGCGGCCAGAATCGCTGGCAATCGGCATACCAATTCAGAAAAAGAAATGGAAAATATGCCTATGTACTGGAAAACGGATATATCCTCAGGGATAGCGAGGGTAAAGCGGTGCGAACCATTGGCGTGTTGAGAGATGTCACAAAACAAAAGCAGGAGGAGCATCACCTAAAACTCCTTGAGTCGGTCATTACCCATGCCAACGACCTCGTCATTATCGCGGAAGCGGACCCTTTAGATAAAACAACTCTGAATATCCTGTATATCAATGAAGCCTTTACACGGATTACCGGGCATCAGATGCACGAGGTGATCGGCAAAAATACCTCACTTTTCACAGGGCATGATCTGAATGGAACGGATACGCAAAAAATGGCTTCTGCTATTAACAATGGGGTGGCGTTACAGTTGGAAACGAGTCTCTTCAAGAAAAATGGAACACAGTTCTGGATTAGCCTTTCCCTGAACCCGATTGAAGACGAAAAAGGACATATCACCCACTGGGTTTCTATTGGCCGCGACATTACCGAAAGCAGGCGATACACCAAGGCCATTGAGCAACAAAATGACAAGCTTAAGAATATTGCCTTTATGCAATCGCATGTTGTGCGGGCACCACTGGCACGCTTGATGGGCGCTGTGGACTTGATGAAAAATTACAACAATTCGGAGCAGGAAAATAAACAATTCCTCGACCACGTACTCGCATCAGCCCATGAGCTGGACGGAATAATCAGGGACATTTCGGAAAAAGCAAAGTCCGATCCGTGGGTGTTTATGAAGTGAGGGAAATAGATGGTTGACGAGTTGTAATTGGAGCTTAGCATTCTATTTCCCGATGTGTTTTTATTAAGGAGAAAAGAATAAGGGAGCCGGAATTAGCAGACCCATTACCAAAATGACGGCCTCACCGTAGTTCCCCCCTGCGTCCTGCAATCTGTACAGCTCGGCGGCGCTCCCAAAACAAACTCCGAATTTCTTCCAACGTATTGGAGAAGAAGCTCGGACGTCTCGAGTGCACACGGGCGCTCACTTCGCGGGTTGCAAACCACATCAAGGGTATCTGGATCCTGGCATCTGGGATAGGCTCCCAGGTTGGGTGAAATCGTTAATCTTGTTGACGCCACAGTGCTCGCGCTGAAATAGCCAAAGACAAGTTCTTTCGGATCTTTTGTATTTCCAATATTTCCTGTCACCTGCGACGGCTGGGGATCAAAAAGGCCTCCCGTTGCCTGCGTTGTTTTGGCTAAACTCGTCCAGTATTCAAAAGCGGTTTGTGACAGCGCATATTGTTTTACAAGTACGCTGTATTTGATATAAAGCTTGTTGGTGACAATCGGGACCTGGAATAAGGGGAGATCACTGATCACGTCATTCGTTAGCTTAATTGTGTTTCCTAATACGATATTGGTTGATTTCTGGGTCCGATAGCATAAGCTGACATCCTCTTTCCTTGTTACAATCTTCTTATTGATCACTTCGAGGGCTGTATAGTACGCCGTCCGATATTCCCAGGTTTCGTCAAATTTCCACCTATAAAACTTGGTTTTATTCGCTGGATCATGGGTGTTAACATAAAAGACAGCCGCATTCAGGAATCGATCCACTTTATATGTTACACTGTCAATGGAAGGCGTTATCGAGACTGCAACATAGTCGGACAGGTACTCTTTTCCACCACCGGTTTTGATCCGCAAACGATATTTCGTTGCCCTGCTATACTGTTTTGGAGGCGAAAGGTAAATTCCGGCACCCGTTTCCTTAAAAGCGTAACTTTCACCCGACTCTGCTTCAACTGACACCGTAGCCCCCCTTTCAATCACTGGATTACCAACCTGTTTTGTGTTCTGGGTTCTTCTCAATTCAATTCTGCTAGTATCCTGACTCAGGTTCAAAAAACCATCTACCACCAGGTAACTTTCAACAGAATTAACCTCAGGAGGCGAAAAAGGCTCTATACAACCTTCAACAAACAGCACCAGAGCAAAAAAAACAAACCAGGGTAACAAATATCTCATATTAACTTTTCTAGTTAAGATCGTAAAATGTAAGCTATGGTTGGAATAAGTCGCAGGAAATGCAAAAGTTGGCCAATCATTGAAAAATTTCATGAATCTCCAATTCCGAATAACTGCATATTTTCGGATACAAATTTATTCTACCAGATCATTTTCCTCACGGACAATATTGATTCAAAGACGGCATGATTGAAAAGCTGACCTTGAAAGCATGTGAAGACCCGGCGAACCAACTCAGAAAGAATAATACTGCGTTTGTTAACTGTTGGTCACAAATTACAGTTTCTATGGAATATATCAAATGACCATCAACGATTTTTAATTTATCGCCGTTTGAAACAAAATATCGTTTCACCTGATTAATATGTATCGGCTAATACATTGGTCCTGCAGAGATGCTCATTCATATCAGGCGGATCGTGAACAGAATACAAGATTTGTTCGAACCTTTTATTTCCTTCATTCCAGCATAAGCTGTCCTTTGGCCTCATTATGCCGGACAATGGATGCTGAAATACCTGTCGCCTGATAGAGACGAATTGATATACAAACTGAGCTAAAAAATATACCCATGCAAAAAGCCGCGGTCATCAGAGCTAGCCATTATTTTGGTTCAATCATTCATTTAATTTTAATTTCAATTCTGTGCTCCTGCGCCAGCTATACAACCCGGTCTTCTTTTGCCGAAAAAAACTGGGGTTCGAAAAAACCTGCGCCCAATCTCATCCTTAAACTTACGATGTATCTGGTTGGAGATGCAGGGACTGATTCCCTTGACTCGAAAACGTTGGTTTCAACAGATACAGCTCAGGTCTTGAAATATCTAAAAACCAAACTGGGAACTGAGAAAGAGAGTAGCTCCATTTTATTTTTGGGAGATAACATTTATCCCGGAGGATTGCCGACGCCGGAGGACTCGGTCAAGCGGGAAACCGCTGAGTTTCGCCTAAACTCCCAATTGGAAACTTTAAGCAAATTCAAAGGACGTCCGATCTTTGTACCAGGCAACCATGACTGGAAGATGGGCTCTGCCGGGTTAAACAGGCAACAGGAATATGTACAAAATTACCTGATCAGGAATGCAGAAATCAGCAACAACAAAGACACTTTTCTCCCATTGAATGGCTGTCCCGGCCCGAAAGCAGTGGAGTTGAATGATAATGTAGTCGTGATTATTGTCGACTCAAACTGGTGGCTTGTTAATTGGAAAAAAGAGCCGAAAAAAAATAACGCCTGCACAATAAAAGATCTGGACCAGTTTAAATCCGCACTGACAAGCCTTACCCAAAAGTATAGCGAAAAAAATGTAGTGATTGCAATGCATCATCCGATGTACACATATGGACCACATGGGGGTCACTTCAATTTAAAAGAGCACGTATTTCCGGTTACAGAGTTGGTGCCTTGGGCTTATCTGCCACTGCCGGGTTTGGGTTGGTTTATAAGATCGGTCATCGGAATTCCGCAGGACATCGCCAATAAAAAGTACAAGACCATGCGCAGGGCTGTTTTGGCAGCTACCGAAAATAGCCAGGATCTGCTTTTTGCAAGTGGGCATGAACATACATTGCAGTACATTGAAAATCGAGGTAACAAATATATTGTCAGTGGAAGTGCTTCTAAAAACAGCCCTGTAGGAATGGGTAAAGGATCTATCTTTTCATCTTCATCGATGGGCTTTAGCACCGTCAGTTTCTATGATGGCGGCGAAACCTGGGTTACTTACTGGGAGGTTTCGAAAGGCGGCAAAAGTGCTACTGTGATTTTTCAGAAAAAGGTAAAGGAAAAACGCTCCATTCAGACCAAGGATTAATAACCCAATTGATTTCGCTACGAACGTCGGACGTGGGGCTACACCGGTCGCATTGGACATTTATTAATCGAAAAAGACCGCAAACTAACTTCTAATTTATTTATCGCACTGAAAACAAGAAGGTTACGACATCTTCTTTGTAACTTTAGACAACGCCCATAATCTCATTTGCAGAACCGACAACGATCGTAACAAAAGACAGTCTTAAAAGCAAAATTTACTTTAACAGATTTCGAACATGAAAAGACACAATTTTATCGCTTCGCTTTTTACTTTTACCGCTGCTCCGTGGTTCTCATGGGCTGGAATCAGAAATGTATTTGCAAGAAATGACAAAGGTTTTAAGATTTCCGCCGGAGAAGGAAGAATTCATGGACATATTCAACTCAAAGGTGTGAACGCCAATATACTCGATGTAAAAATATCGGGAAGCGATACCAATGGCGATCTTGCGATATTCGAGCAAACTTCTCTCTCCCAGGGTAAAGGGACTCCCCTACACGTGCATCCTTTACAGGATGAAATTTTCTACATTGTCGATGGATCGTATCTATTCCTCGTGGGTGGTGTAAAATATGATCTAAAAGTTGGTGACAGTATATTTTTGCCTCGTAAAGTCCCTCATGCATGGACCCAAATCTCCGAGAAGGGTAAAATGGTCGTTATTTTTCAGCCAGCAGGAAAGCTAGAAAGCTTTTTTGTAACAATGGCTGGAATGGATCACCAACCTACACCTGAAGAAATTGCAAGGGTTTTCTTAGACAACGAGATGCAGGTGGTCGGTCCGCCATTGAAGATCGACTGACACAAACAGTTAATTATCAAATAATTACGCGCTTTAATTCGCTGTCTGTCAAACCAGGAGTGGTAATAAAAAGTGTGTTTTCATCCTTTTTTACAAGTTTACTCTTGCGGTATTCAATCGTTTTCTTATCCGAGTACCGAACAATCTGATCGTAATCCCACGTGACGCTACCGGTTGATACTACGTTACGCCAATAATCTTCCCCTACAACAAAGCCAAAAACGTCGTTGGCAGGAGTCTTTGTGCCTTTTGCCAATTTTGAGGTCGGATCGAAGACACATTCTGCGCCGTTCGAATACTTCCAGGTCCCCTTAAGAAAAGCATAAGGGTCCGGCTCCGCCTCTTGTTTCTTACATGCCGATACTACGATCAACATTACCATCAAAGCCAGAAGGAATTTAAAATTTCTCATTTTGTTAAAAGTTTAATTATACCAAACTCGATCAATAACTAAATTTCATTTCATATACATTTTTGTCAAACCGCTTCGGATCCGTAGGCAACAGGCCGTTGTTGTAATCGCCCAGGACATCATAGACGCTCCCTTTTCCATCCGAAACGAGTTCCAGGCTCTTATTTAAAGGCATCTGGTTCAAATCGAATTTTAATGATGACGTGACGTTGAAGGCAGGATTGTAAAGAAAAAAGGATCCGCTGCCCGCATAATAAAAGCCGTAAAAAATACCATCTTTCTCAAAAGCAACTCTTGGATCAAATGAGACTGCGGCCTGAGGAACCAAATTCGCCGGTATTCCCAGGTTTGTATAAGTCCCGGTTTGTGTATCATAGTAGCCGGTATATGCTTTGCCATCCACTGCAGCAACATTTCTTTTCGTGACCCAAAAATAAATGCGATTATCCTTCGCCACCGCGGCGCGCCCAATGGACCAGGTACCAGCTTCGGTTGGGAAATTAGAAATATTTTTAATTTCGAAGGTGTTGAGATCCAGGACTTTGGAAGTCTGCCCTGAATAAATGGTTAAGGCATATAATTTATCACCAAAAACAATCTGGCAGGACCCAAACTCGATGTTGTTAAATTTACTTTTCAAAGACCATTTGGATGTTGTAAGATCGTATTCATACAAGTCCGTTTTGTTGCCGATATAAATTTTGTTTTTATACACGAATCGTAATGTTGACCCCATTAGGCTCATCGTAGTAATAGGAACCTTTGCAAGTTGGGTCCATTTTTTGCTGGCAATATCATATTCCCAAAAATTATCCGAGTCGTACGCTCCTACATAACCACCAATCAAGTTAGTTTCCGGCGCAGACCCGCCAATGGCATAGATCTTGTCATTTAGGTAAAGCAAGGATGGGTCGTAAAGCCCGCCTTTGGGAAAAGCACTTGAATGCACCGCAAACGACACATTTTTATACAAAGTGACTGCCACCGGAGTTGATACGGTAAACCCGGTACCACTGGCAACGGTTTTTCCCCCAACCTCAACAGTAACCTTTCCGGTAGTCGCACCTTTTGGCACCTTTGCTACTATACGCGAAGCCGATGCAGAGTCAACGTTCGCCGTAATCGCTCCGAATTTTACAATATTGTTGGTGGGGGTTGTACTGAAGCCTGTACCAGAGATTATCACCGTAGAACCCTCCGGCCCGGCGCTCGGGTTTATAGAAGTGATGGCAAGATCAGCCACACCAGGCATCGGTACCGGGGTCGGGGTGTCTTCTTTTTTTGCGCAATTCGTCAGCGCCACGACTAACAAAGCAAAAAGAAACATTTGCTTAACTAACTTTTTCATGATTATTAAAAGATCTAAATTGAAACTGTTATATTGAATTTGGGTCACGAATAAAAGGATTGACCGACGCAATGGCGGCCAGTCTATCTTCTCATATCTTCATGTATAAAATTCAACACGTTGATATAAAGCTGTGTTAGAACAGTTCAAAATTCGGAATAAGCGGGGAGCTCAGAAATCAACAATTTTAGGGATAACGGGTAAATTGTCATTTGACCAAGAATCCGGACCAGCTCCTGATAGCAAGAGTCGCTTTTAATTGTTTCACCAGTAAAATTGAAGCACCAATCACTTTTTTTATCGTACTTAAATTTAAATGCAATTCAATTATTAAAACCCAACGATTACCCGATCAACATATAGTTGCGCGGTGTCATCAACCGGGGAATCACAAAAAAAACCAGCTTACACATATTCATGAAAACGTTTTTTCTTCTTTCCTTTCTTTTAATTCCTTTCATTTCACGGAGCCAGCAGGACACCTGGTCAAACGTATCCAAAGCCCCCGATGACCGTTATACCAATCCAAAAAGTGCCATCTACGCAGGACCCAACGGCTGGTGGAACTTTGGCGAGGTCCGGGCAGAAGTCGGCAATTTCAAGTATGCTTTCAAAG
>Ga0123337_10000186_pt1 | contig 121821 bp, 96 predicted proteins | sample frozenSSSSmetaG_FD_89792 | JGI IMG/M metagenome (GOLD analysis project Ga0123337, IMG submission 89792) | Glacier valley bacterial and archeal communities from Borup Fiord, Nunavut, Canada, to study Microbial Dark Matter (Phase II) -... | ecosystem: Environmental > Aquatic > Freshwater > Ice >...
CTGTAAAATCTCTTTCTTGTACTACTATCTAAATTTTTTCAAAGAACGCTTCTTGGCGCTTATCCCATACACCCCAATCGCTAGGGGCTTCTTTCATTTGGAAAGCGGGTGCAAAAGTAGTCGCTTTATGCTTACACTCCAAATAATTTAGCAAGTATTTTTCAAAGTTTTTTGGATTGTATTAACAAAGTCCTCAAAGGGTGGAGTTTAGGAGGAATAACTAAAATCCGAAGGCTTTAGAATAGAAAGCTATTTATCTTTTTAACGTATGAATAGATCTATCGAAAGCAGAGGGTTTGCATATGATCGTCGAGAAAAAAAAGACCAATGTTTGGATATCGTGCTTAAAAAAGACGGTAATATTCTAACTTTGTCGAAATTAATATCTTTTACTATGGGACAAAAACACAGGCATTTATACCATATAGGCCTTTTTATGACCGCATGTACGGTTTTGCTAACCATACCATCTTGTATTGATGAACTCTATGATCTTAAAGACGGGATTTCCTCTGAAATGGTACTGGGAGGAGATTCATTAGCCCTTCCACTTGGCAGCTCGGACACCATCAGACTCAGTGATTTTCTGAGCACAGATGATATCGAAATGTTGAAAACCATGGAAAACGGAGGTTATGGTCTTACCATGAAAGACTCCATATCTGTCAATGTACCCAAGATTGATCAGTCCTCACTCAAAATTGATGATCAACTCTTTACACAGAAAAAATCGGTCAGCTTTGGAGAAATCAGCATGGAAAACTTCGAGATTCCGGCAATTTCAAAAACCGATACGGTAGATCTTGGCCTGGGTAACTTCTCTCTCGCCAATTTTGTGATACCACATATTGGCAAAAACGAAGCCTATTCTACCAAGATGTCGGACTACGAATTACAGTCGCTGATTATTCGTGATACGACGGTCTACGGTGGAACAGACAACATGTTGAGCGACCTGGCATTACCTGGTGATCCTGGTGGCTCGGTCGAAGTTCCACTTCCAAATCCTGCCAGTCCTTCCAATATAAGCACATCCAATTCATTAAACTATCTGATATCTGTACCAAGCGGCATCTCAAATATTGATAAAATTGATCTTTCTGATAATCCAGACGCAGTATTTGAAGTAAGCATTGAATTAGTTGGCGCAGATGACATCCTGACTGCCGGAACCATTACTCCGGATTTGACCATCAACCCCTCCGACCTGTTTGACTTTGAAATAGATCAACCTAATGGAATAAAATTTGGTACATCAGATGCACTGACAAAAGCCAATAATTATAAGGTGTCGAAAACTCTGGATATAAACGCCTTTAATATAGAGGAGGATCCTACCGGCGGCAAACTGAATCTTTCCAAAAACATCACCTTCATTGGAACCATGACCTCATCCGGAATGAAAGTCATGTCCAACAACCTGGTAAAAGTGCATGGAATGGACCTGAAGGTATCGGTCTCTATCCGCAACGTGGCAATTGAATCGATGGATTTTGACATCCCGACGATTCAGACACAGATTGCAGGAATCACCAACATAGATCTGGAAAACGAAATTCCCTCAGATATCGGGAAAGTAAACACTGTTTTCTTCGAGGATCCGGGCAATTTGACTTTTGCCTTAAAAATGCAGAATTTACCGACCATGATCAATCGGACCATAACCATTGATCAGTTGTCCATTACGTTTCCCGAAGAATTTGTTTTTGAACCGAATCAGGAAGGGCTTTCAGGTCGCACCTATACGGTACCAAACAGTAAAAAGAACTTTGACCCGATACTTGGGCTCACAATTGCTCTCAGACTCGATGAGATGAATATGTCAAACATCGCACTAGATAGCAAAAACAAGCTTGTTTGGGGGGATGATATCACGTACTCGGGTCTGTTTTCTTTTAAAGGAAGGATCAATAGCAAGAATATTCCGACATCAGAACTGGACACCAAAATGGCATTGAATGTCTCTTCTGCCCTGAATTTTAATTCTGCTGAGGTCATCACCAGAAACATTACAAAGCCATTGCCCTCTGTTAATATCCCGATTTCAGTGAATGTAAAGATTGCAGAGCAAGTGGATAGCCTGAATGTCGTGAAAATAGCATCTGGAACTAAAATCAGGGTGACCTTGGTTAAACCGGACAATCTTCCACATAATTTAACTTTCACGGGCGACAATATCCGCATCGTTTTTCCACCGCTGTTTACCTTTAATCCCCCATTGCCACTTCTCAATACCTATGTTATTCCGGACGGACCTGTACCTGATTACTTCGAACTGGAACTGGATGCATTAAACATCAATCAAAAGCTGGTAGCAGGAAAACTGGATTTATCGGAGAATATAAGTGTAGCCGGAAATATTATTCTGAAGTCGGGTGTTGTCAACAGCCTGGATATCGAAAACCTTAATTCCGGAAAAATGTACATGACAGCCGAAACTCCGGCATTGAAAATCGCTTCGACAACGGTAAAGCTCAAGAGTTTGAACGCTGAAATCGCAGATACGACCAATCTGAACATCTCACTGGATCAAATTCCTGCTGAAATAGTATCCCTGGACAGTATCCTTTTAGAGAACAATGCCACATTGCAATTATCGGTGAATATAACCAATATGCCATCACTGTCCACACCATTGATGGCAAATCTGACATTGAATTTTCCGGATTTGCTCCAGTTTACATCCGGATCGGTCAATGCATCCAATCAGTTAGTCATCAACGAACCTTTTGTCAATGGAAAATTATCCAGGACAATTGGCATCAAGGGACTACATTTTGATGGCAGTAAATTAAACCAGGTCCTTTCAATCAATGAAGATATTGCTTTTAACGGACGTGTTTCGGTGAACAACCCTTCAGTGAACAGTTCCGACCTGAACAGTGACCCCATTGAAGTGAATGTGGATGTTAGATTGACAGGTATCCAGTTTAAATCTGTCTATGGGAAAGTAGATCCAGGCATTGACCCGGTCACAACTCATGTGAAACTGCCGGATCTGCCGGACTTCATGAAGGGTGAAGACGTCGTGCTGGACATAACCAGGCCAGTCATTGCATTGGAAACCAGGAGCAACCTTGGAATTCCAATCATTGCGGGGTTAAACTTGACTCCAATGAAAAACAATGCTGAAATTGTTTCTGGCAAGCAGAACCTTGAACTGGAATTTCCCAGGTCAAGTTCCGCTGCCATGGATAAGATCTCCCGCTTCTGGATAGCGCCCGACAGTGCGGGTATGCCTGGCAATTATAAGTTCATTAAAACCGACATCCAAAACATATTCAAAACGATTCCAGATGAAATCAGCTTTATTGTAAACGCCCAGGCTGATACCGAACAGGAACATTATATTGATCTGACTGCGGACTACAGGATCAAAGTGAAATACGATGTGACAGTACCCATGGCATTTGGCAAAGATTTATCAATTGAAATATGTGATACCATTTCAGATTTGGATGAGACGATTGGGGAAGTGGCACTTTCGGGGAAAAGACTGGAATTGTTTGGTACCATCCTTAACTCCATCCCACTTGACCTGAGATTAACGATCACACCTCTGGATAGTGATCATAAAGCAATCAACATACCAGCCGCAACACAACTGGTCAACTCCGGAGCTCGTGACGGCAGCGCAACATCGACTGCATTATCCGTAAAGCTGGATGATCCGGATGGTTTATTAAAAGATGTCAGAGGTTTTGAACTGAGATTCCGGGCCTCATCGAATGAAACAGTTGCCGGTACACCTATTAAGCCTGAAAACTTTGTAAAAGCGGATTTGAAAGTTCGTCTCAACGGTGGTCTTAAAATAGGTGACAAATAAAAAAAACGGAAATAGCATGAAAAGTAATCACTTAAAGTACGGATTTTGGTCACTGTTTTTATGGATGAGCCTGACCTTTAGTATGACCTATGCGCAATCCATGTCACGCACGGCCTATTTCATGGATAATGCCACGCACAGACATTTGATGAATCCTGCACTTGTACCTGTTCGTGGATACATAAGCATTCCAGTTGTAGGAGCCTTTTCGTTGGGTTTCGAGTCAAACATGCAGTTTACAGACTTTATATATCCAGCCGAGACTAAAGGTGGGAAACTTCGTTCCTTCCTGAATGAAACAATAGATGGTAACGAATTTCTGTCCCGAATGGATCCGGTCAATTATTTTAGAATGGATGTGCGCACCAGCCTGGTCTCCCTTGGTTACTATACAGGTACCGGCTTCTGGACATTTGATGTGGCCTCACGCACAAACCTGTCAATGAATCTGCCCTATGATCTTTTTGCTTTCGCAAAGCTGGGCATGGCCAATACAGAAGGAAACGAGTACCACCTGAAAGACTTGTCTGTAGGGGCCAGTATGTTTGCAGAAGCCTCTTTGGGTTATTCACAGAATCTGATGAACAATCTTCGCATTGGAGGTAAATTGAAGTTTTTGGCCGGAGGTGCCAACGTGAAGGCAAACATCAACAAAATGGATATTGAAATGAGGCCAGATGTTTGGACCATTACCACTGAAGGTCAGTTGGATGCATATGGCAAAGGACTTGAACTTAAAAAAGACTCAGCTGGAAGCATTAACGGTGTTGGTTTTAATTCACCCGGATTGGGTGGAACAGGACTGGCCATAGACTTAGGTGTGAACTATTCACCCATCGAGAACCTGGATTTATCCATAGGCATCCTTGATTTAGGAGGCATAAAATGGAAAAAGGACAATATAAAAACGGCCATGTCTTCTGGACAGGTGAGCTTCACGGGTTTGAGCGGTATCACAGCCGATAGCACCAATTCTGAGAATCTGGAGAATCAATTGAAAGATCTGAGCGACGATCTGATTAGAATGGCGGACTTCAAGGAAAGGTCCGTTGTTGAAGATTATATTCAAAAGCTGGCTCCGACCCTGAATGCCGGCATTGAATTTTCCATGCTGAATAACAAGATTAGCCTGGGCGGTCTGTATTCCATCAGAATGATGGAATACGGGAACTACTCAGAACTGACTGGATCCCTGAATCTAAGACCGGCAAGTTGGTTTAATCTTTCAGGTAGTTACTCCTGTGTGCAAGGGAAAATGGAGACATTTGGCTTTGCATTGGGTTTCGCACCAGGGCTTATAAATCTATTTATATCAAGTGATTATGTCTTCATGAAGGTTACACCTCAGTATATTCCCCTGAACACCTTTACATCAAATATCCAGTTGGGTGTAAGTATTCCACTGGGTCGGGGTGTACTACCCCAAAAACACTGATTTACAGAAAGTAATAAACAAATGAATCGGGATGTACATTGCATTCCGATTCATTTGTTTTATGCTATTTTATTGTTTGTTAATTCGGGAAATTTAAAGCATATTTGTCTTCTCTTTCGAGAACTGACCCTATTCTTCTATTCAACTAATCATCAGCATTATGAAGCAGTTCCTAAAATTCACACTGGCCTCTATTACCGGAATCTTTATTGCAACCGTAATTCTTTTCTTTGTATTATTGGGTATTGTTGCAGCGTTGTCGAGTACCGACAAGCAATACGACTTATCAGATAATAGCTTACTTAAAATTTCTTTGAGTGGTGAGATTACGGAGCAATCTGTTGAAAATCCTTTTAATTTTTCAATTCCGGGATTTCCTCTGAACACCAGGTTGGAACGTCAGGGTCTGAATGATATACTGACCGCTATTTCCAGGGCAAAGACAAACGATAAGATCAAGGGTATTTACCTGGAAGTTAAAATGCTGAAAGCTGGATTTGCAAGTGTTGAAGAAATCAGGAATGCCTTGATTGACTTCAAGAAATCCGGTAAATACATCCTGGCATATGGTGATATTTACGACCAGCGTGAGTACTATATAAGTTCAGTCGCTGACAGGATCTTTATCAATCCGGTTGGAATGCTGAATTTTTGCGGTCTTGCAGCACATCCGGTATTCTTTAAAGGTACACTGGATAAAATCGGGGTAAAGGTTGAGGTATTTAAAGTAGGTACGTATAAATCGGCAGTGGAACCTTTTCTGAACACTAAAATGAGTGATCCAAGTCGGTTGCAAACCAAAGAATATCTGGACGGCATCTGGGGACATCTCATGAAAGGGATTTCTTTTTCCAGAAATGTACCCGTTGCTGACCTGAATGCATTAGCCAACCGGAATATGCTCTTTCAACCCGCAGAAGAACTTATAAAAAGCAAGCTGGTGGACAGCCTTTTATATGAATCTGGTATGAAAGATTTGATGGCTAGAAAGTTAGGATTTTCGGAAACTGACGAACTGAAATTGGTTTCAGTCAGTGACTTTCTGATTGCTGCAGAACCAAGTGAGAAATATGTAAAAGACAGAATTGCCATATTATACGCTGAAGGAGATATCGTTGATGAAGGTACGGATGGTATCGTCACTGAAAAAATAATTAAAGAAATCGAAAAGATTAAAAAAGACGATAACATCAAAGCTGTTGTTTTCAGGATTAATTCCGGTGGTGGAAGCGCTTACGCATCTGAGCAAATCTGGAAGGCCATTACAGATCTGAAAGCGAAAAAGCCGGTGGTGGTTTCTATGGGTGACTTAGCAGCTTCAGGTGGTTATTACATCGCCTGTAACGCCAACAAAATCATTGCTTCACCAAATACCCTGACAGGTTCCATCGGTATATTCGGAACATTTTTCATATTGGACGAATTGACTCAGAAGCTGGGATTAAGCTTTGACGTTGTCAAGACAAACGACATGTCTGACTTTGGAGATTTGACAAGGCCGATGACGACTATCGAAAAACTTCAGATTCAGAGATATATTGAAAAAGGATACTCTCTTTTTGTAAAACGTTGTGCTGAAGGACGCAAGATGGATGAAAAGAAACTTCGTGCCATAGCTGAGGGTCGTGTTTGGACAGGCCAGAAGGCCGTTGAGCTTGGGCTTGTCGATGAGGTTGGAGACATCAATCGTGCCATAGCAGTAGCTGCGAATCTGGGCAAAGTAAAAGAATATCGGATGGACTATTATCCGGAAAAGAAAAACTACCTGACAATCATGATGGAAGAATTGGAAGGGGAAACAAAAATGCGTCTGGCGCGTTCTTATTTTGGAAATGAATTTGCACCACTTCTCAAACTGAAGGAATCAAAAATTCAGACTGGTATACTTGCCCGGATGGATGCTGTAGATATTCATTAAACTTTTCCTAAAATGAAACATCGTGTCAAAATCTAAATTGAATCTCATACTGTTGCCATTATCATGGATTTACGGAATCATTGTTGGATTTCGCAATATGTTTTTTAATATTGAATTACTTCCCTCGGAAAGCTTTGACTTGCCAGTCATATCTATTGGAAACATCACCGTGGGAGGTACTGGCAAGACCCCACACGCTGAGTATCTGATCAGACTTTTGAGCAAAGACTACCAGGTAGCTGTTTTAAGTCGTGGTTATAAACGAAAGAGTAAAGGTTTTCTTTTGGCTAAAACAAATTCAACACTTGCCGACTTGGGGGATGAACCTCTGCAGATGAAAAAGAAGTTCTCAAACCTGGTCGTTGCAGTGGATGGGAACAGAAGAAGAGGCATTCACCAGTTAATGGATGAATCCATGCTGCCTTCAGTAGACATCATACTTTTGGATGACGCTTTTCAACACAGGTATGTGAATCCAAGCATTTCCATTCTGCTTATTGACTACAGTCGAATGTTGAGTGATGATCATCTCCTGCCAGCAGGCAAATTAAGAGAACCTGCCAGGCAGATGAAACGGGCCGATATAGTGATTGTAACCAAATGTCCCGATAAATTAAGGCCCATAGATATCCGGATACTGACAATGAAGATTAAATTGCAAAATCATCAGAATCTCTACTTCACGACAATGAAATATGGAGAACTCAAAGCGATGGTCCCAACAACACCGAATATTGGCAATAGCTCTCCACAGGATGAAATCTTTGATGATATTGAAAATACTGTTTCTAATCCGGTCAACAATGATCTGACGATGAATCAGATCCGGAACAATCACTTACCTGTTTTGGTTCTGACTGGAATAGCATCACCTGAAAGCCTGATAAACTATGTCCGGAGTTTTTCACCGGAAGTACAAACCATGATTTATCCGGATCACCACGAGTTTGGTAAAAAGGAAGCCAGGAGAATTACCCAGGCTTTTGAAAAAATCAAACCTGAAGGCGGCGTAATCATAACAACTGAAAAAGATGTGATGCGCATCCAGAACAATCCACATATGGAGCGTCTGATACCATATATATATTACCCCGATCTTCTCATTCATTTTTTGGAAGAAGAAGGGAGTGTATTTGAACAAAAAATATTGGACTATGTTAGAATCAATAAAAGAAACAGCGGTCTGGCTACAGGATAGAATGCCAGGTCATCCGGAAACGGCTATCATATTGGGTACTGGATTGGGGGAGCTCGTCAGGGATATAACCATTAGCCTGGAAATACCCTATCAGGAAATACCTCATTTCCCTGTATCAACCGTAGAAGGTCATAGCGGCAAACTGATATTCGGTAAACTGGGAGATAAAGAGATTATGGCCATGCAGGGCCGTTTTCATTATTATGAAGGTTACGACATGAAGGAAGTGACTTTTCCGGTTCGCGTCATGAAAGCGATAGGAATCAAGACACTTTTTGTATCAAATGCTGCAGGTGGTATGCGGGAAGAATTCGAGATTGGTGACCTGATGATGATTTCAGACCACATCAACCGTTTTCCGGAGCATCCGTTGCATGGCAAAAACGTCGGGGAACTTGGCCCACGTTTTCCCGATATGAGTGATGCTTATTCACTTCGTTTAAGGAAAAGGGCTCTGGATATTGCTGCAGAATTCAATATCAAATTGCATCAGGGGGTGTACGTCGGTACATCCGGACCTTCTTTTGAGACGCCAGCCGAGTATAAGTTCTTTAAGATTATCGGAGGGGATGCGGTTGGAATGTCGACTGTACCGGAAGTGATCGTTGCCAGACATGCAGGACTCGAAGTCTTTGCCATATCGGTGATTACGGATATCGGCCTGGAAGGTAAAATTGTTGAAGTTTCTCACGAAGATGTTCAAAAGGCAGCCCTGGCTGCGCAACCAAAAATGACGCAAATCATGCGTGAATTGATTAATCGCTCATAATATACAATGGAAAAAAAACGAACAGAAATCAGCGAATTTGGCGAATTTGGCCTTATTCAGCATCTTACTGAAAATATAAAATTGCAAAATGAATCCAGCATTGTTGGTGTCGGTGATGATGCTGCTGTATTGGATTACAAGGATAAAGAGGTCCTGGTCACCAACGATCTTTTACTGGAAGGCATACATTTTGACCTGACGTACACCCCCATGAGACATTTGGGTTACAAGGCTGCCATCGTCAATTTCTCAGACATCTATGCCATGAACGGCAGGCCCAAACAACTCATTGTGTCTATCGGAATTTCCAAACGTTTCAGTGTTGAAGATCTGGACGATTTTTACGAAGGATTGCAAACGGCCTGTGAAAAACATGGGGTTGACCTGGTAGGTGGAGACACTTCTGCATCGCTGACCGGACTGATGATCAGCATTACGTGTATGGGCGAAGTAGAAAAAGGCAAAGCCGTACTTCGCAGTGGAGCCAGGGAAAACGACCTGATTTGTGTGAGCGGTGATCTAGGCTCAGCTTATATGGGTTTGCAATTGTTGGAAAGAGAAAAACGAGTGCTGAAAAGTTCCGGGGAAACCGAACCCGATTTTATCGGTAAGGAATACTTGCTGGAGCGTCAGCTCAGACCAGAAGCACGCAAGGATGTCATCGAGATATTAGCCCAAAAGAATATTGTCCCCACATCGATGATAGACATCTCTGATGGTCTTTCTTCGGAAATGCTGCACATCTGCAAGAATAGTGATTGCGGTTGTCGCATTTACGAGGATAAAATTCCAATTGACTATCAGACAGCAGCCCAGGCCGAAGAGATGAACATGAATCTGACAACGACTGCCTTAAATGGCGGTGAAGACTACGAGCTTTTATTCACGGTTCCACTTGGCATGAATGATGACGTTGCGGCCATCAAGGAAATCCGTATAATCGGTTATATCTGTTCTAAGGATAAAGGAACCCGCCTCATTTCCAGGGATGGGAACGAGTTTGACCTGGTTGCTCAGGGCTGGAAAGCACTTTAATGAACACCATGCTCTTTGCGTCCTATTGAAACATCTTATTTAAGACATCTCCTGTGCGTACATAAAAAGAGGCTAATCATACAGCCTTTTTTTATGCACGCATTTTGCATATTTTGCATACGGTTGCATTAAAAAGGGCTTCAAAGGGGTTATTTTTTGCATAAATACACTTTTTATGAAAAATAATGCACTAAACATTTTGCGAAAACAGGTAAGATTTATACTTTTGTATTCAATTTGTATTTTTATTCAAGAATCAGACAAACAGTCGTCAAATGAAGGACAAATCAAACAGACTACTACTTATCAAAGAGATCATAAAAAGTAATAAGATTGGAAGCCAGGAAGAACTGCTTTCACTTTTACAAAAGAGCAACTTTGATTTGACGCAAGCCACGTTATCCAGGGATCTGAAACAATTGAAAGTTGCTAAAATGCCGGATTACGAAGGTGGATATGTCTATGTCTTGCCGGATGGTCCCAACATGATAAAATCATCCTGGTCGAAAGTACCTGAAGCATCCTACATTGCGAATGGATTCCTTTCTGTTGACTTTTGTGGCGTTTTTGCCGTTGTAAAAACAAAACCGGGTTACTCAGGTGGTATTGCTGCAGATATTGACCAAAAGGCTTCCTCCGAAATTCTAGGTACAATTGCAGGTGATGATACCATTCTTATCATCCCCAGGGAACACATTTCCCGATCGGAACTCACCCGCATTCTATCGGATATTCTGCCTATCTGACATAAAAAACATTGAGATTATTCACGCCTTACACCCCTTCTATTCTCGGGGCGCTTTGACAATGTTAAAAAAAAGAAAATTATCACTTATAAAATGGACACTCAAATTGATGTATTAATCGCAAATGAATCTCACGTAAAATACGTCGGTACTATACTGGAAACAATAGCTATTGCAGCGAAAGTAAGAGGTACTGGTATTGCTAAAAGAAATCCGGAATATGTTTCACAAAAAATTCTGGAAGGCAAGGCCATCATTGCGTTGGCCGGTGAGGAGTTTGCCGGATTTTGCTACATTGAATCCTGGGGTAATAAGCAATTTGTTGCCAATTCAGGTTTGATCGTCGTGGAAAAATTCAGAGGCCACGGTTTGGCTAAAAAGATTAAACTAAAAGCATTTGAACTTTCCAGAAGCAAATTTCCGGAGGCCAAACTCTTTGGACTAACCACAGGTGCCGCAGTTATGAAGATCAACTATTCTTTGGGTTATCGTCCTGTCACTTTCGGAGAACTTACCAACGACGAGTCTTTCTGGAAAGGTTGCCAAAGTTGCGTCAATTATGACATCCTGCAAAGGCAAGACAGAAGGTTCTGTATGTGTACAGCCATGTTGTATGACCCCAAAGAGCACGAAGAAGAAGAAAAGGAAAAAGAAAAAGAAGAAGAAAAAAAATAAAATTATGAAGGAAAAAGTTGTATTAGCATTTAGCGGTGGTTTGGATACCTCGTATTGCGCCAAGTATTTATCAGAAGAAAAAGGGTATGATGTTTACACCGCAGTAGCCAATACGGGTGGTTTTTCTCCAGAAAATCTTAAAACGATAGAAGAAAATGCCTACAAATTGGGAGCAGTAAAACACGTTGCCCTGGATGTAACCAAGGAATATTACGAGAAAAGCATCAAATATATGGTCTATGGTAACGTCATGCGCAACGGGACCTATCCTATCTCCGTTAGCTCAGAACGTATTTTTCAGGCTATCGCCATTATTGAATACGCCAAGTCTATCGGTGCAGACTGTGTAGCACATGGTTCAACAGGAGCTGGAAATGACCAGATCCGGTTTGATCTGACTTTCAATGTACTCGCACCCAACATCAAGATCATCACCCCTACCCGCGATATGGTTCTGACCCGCGACTATGAAATCAATTACCTGAAGGAACATGGTTTCGAGGCCGATTTCAAGAAGATGGAATACTCCATCAATAAAGGTCTCTGGGGCACATCCATCGGTGGAAAGGAAACCTTAAAATCTGAACTGACTTTACCCGAAGAAGCTTATCCCTCACAGATGACAGCCACCGGGGAAGAAATACTGACTCTGGATTTTGAAAAAGGTGAAATCTCGGCAGTGAATGGTGAACTATTTAGCGATAAGGTGAAAGCCATCCTCAAAGTGGAAGAGATTGCCTCGAAATATGCAGTTGGCAGGGATATGCACATCGGCGACACCATCATAGGTATCAAAGGCCGTGTAGGTTTTGAAGCTGCTGCCCCAATCGTCATTATCAATGCACACAAGATGCTGGAGAAGCATACATTGACAAAATGGCAACAATACTGGAAAGATCAGATCGGAAACTGGTACGGTATGTTTTTGCACGAAGCACAATACCTGGAACCGGTGATGCGCGATTGCGAAGCGTTCCTTACAAGTTCTCAGGAAAACGTGACTGGAAGGGTTTTTGTACAATTGAAACCTTACCACTATGTCCTGGTTGGCATTGAAAGTCCATTCGACCTGATGAAATCGGAGTTCGGTGAATATGGTGAAACACAAACCGCTTTTACAGCTGAAGATGCCAAGGGATTTACCAAGATTTACGGCAATTCCATTAAAATTTTCCACGCCGTTCAAAAAAAGAACGACAAATAAATAAATAAACACGGAATGATTAGAACAGGAATCATCGGCGGTGCTGGCTATACGGCAGGCGAGCTGCTTCGGGTGTTGTTGAACCACCCTCAGGCTGAAATCGTTTTTGTCCACAGCAGCAGCAATGCCGGAAACAATATAACCGATGTCCATAGTGGACTCATTGGTGAATGTGATCTGGCTTTTACGGATGCACTGGCATTTGATCAGGTGGATGTCCTTTTTCTATGCTCAGCCCATGGCGACAGCAAGAAATTCATGGAAGCCAACATCATACCGGTGCAGGTTAAAATCATCGACCTCTCCACCGATTACCGGCATAAAAGTGACAAACACGATTTCGTCTACGGTTTGCCGGAAATGAACAAGTCTGCCATCTCAGAAGCGAATCATATAGCCAATCCGGGATGTTTTGCCACCTGTATCCAACTGGCTCTTTTACCACTTGCTGCAAAGGGGCTGTTGAATTCAGAAATTAACGTAACCGGCATCACGGGTTCGACCGGAGCGGGTGTCAAACCCTCATCCGCCACCCATTTCAGCTGGCGCAACGACAATATTTCCGTATATAAGGCTTTTGAGCACCAGCATCTGTTGGAAATCGGTCAATCGATGAGACAGTTGCAAAGCAAATTCAATCAGGACATCAACTTCGTACCGGTCAGAGGCGATTTCGCACGCGGCATTTTTGTCAGTGCCTATACCAACTTTGAAGGCAGCCTGGAAGATGCAGAAGCGCTTTACAAAGATTTCTATAAAGAGGCCGCTTTCACCTTTGTTACCGGTAAGAATGTAGACCTGAAACAGGTCATCAACACCAACAAATGCGTGTTGCATCTGGAAAAGCACGGAAAGAAACTATTGATTCTTTCTGTGATCGACAACCTGCTCAAAGGTGCTTCAGGACAAGCAGTTCACAATATGAACCTGATGTTCGGCCTGGATGAAAAGACCGGATTGAATCTCAAGCCGATTGCCTTTTAATATTTCAAAGCACCCTTTTTAAACCAAGTAAAAATGAACTTATTTGACGTATACCCTTTGTTTGACATCAATATTGTACAGGGCAAAGGTTGCCATACTTACGACGACAAAGGGACTGAATATCTGGATCTCTATGGAGGTCACGCGGTGATCTCAGTGGGTCACGCACACCCGCATTACGTTCAGAAAATTTCTGAACAAGTGGCGAAAATGGGGTTTTATTCCAACTCTGTGATCAACACCTTGCAAAGCGATTTTGCTGAGAAATTGGGAAAACAATGTGGTTACGAAGACTACAGCCTGTTTTTGATCAATTCCGGAGCTGAAGCCAATGAAAATGCGCTGAAGCTGGCCTCTTTCCACAATGGTCGAAAAAAAGTGGTCTCTTTCAAGAAATCATTTCACGGCCGCACCTCTGCTTCTGTGCGTGTAACGGATAATCCAAAGATTGTCGCACCAATCAATGAAGGCATCGATGTCACTTTTCTGGAACTGAACGACATCAAGGCCGTCAAAGCCGAACTTTCTGCGAAAGATGTCTGCGCTGTCATCATTGAAGGCATCGTAGGTATTGGAGGCATTTTAGTGCCAGAAACTCAGTTTCTTCAGGAATTACGTCAGGTCTGCACCGAAACCGGTACGATTCTGATCCTCGATGAAATTCAATCCGGTTATGGCCGTAGCGGTAAATTTTTCGCTCATCAATATGCAGACATTCGTCCGGATTTGATTACTTTAGCCAAGGGTATCGGTAACGGATTCCCGATGGGCGCCTTGATGATCAGCCCTATGTTTAAGGCAGTCTACGGTATGTTGGGTACCACTTTTGGGGGGAACCATCTGGCCTGTGCGGCTGGTCTTGCTGTACTGGAGATCATGGAAAAGGAAAACCTCGTAGAAAACGCATTGAATGTAGGCAATTTTTTAATCAGTGAGCTCAAGAAGAATCCAAAAATCAAGGAAGTACGAGGTCTCGGACTAATGATCGGACTGGAATTTGATCATCCAATCAAGGAAATCAGACACAAGCTGCTCTTTGAAAAGCATATTTTCACCGGCGTCAGCGGAACCAATGTAATACGACTTCTTCCACCCCTTTGCCTGAGTATGGATGAAGCGAAACAATTTCTGACAGCTTTGAAAGAAGTTCTTTCTTAAAGTGGTTTTCTAGTAAACCACAAGGCATTTCCCATTGAACGTTTAGCAAAAATTGTAAAATTATGAAAATCAGTATAATCGGAGCCGGCAACATGGGTGGAGCCATCGCCAGGGGATTAAGCAAAGGAAGTTTTTTCGCTGCCAAAGATATTTGCATCAGTGATATCGATGATGAGAATCTAAAAAGAATTAAAGCGTTCAATGCTGAAATTCATTGTACCACCTCCAACCGGGAATGCATTGAAGGATCAGATATCATTGTCCTGGCTGTAAAACCGTGGCTGATAGAAGGTATCGCCTCAGAGATTCAGGATATGATCTCCTACGAAAATCAAATTATCCTATCCATAGCAGCAGGTGTTGATCTGGAGAAACTGAAGACACTTTTCCCTGTAAAGGTCGGCGAAATGCCCACCTTGTTCCGGATGATTCCAAATACGGCTATTGATGTCATGGAAAGCTTTTCCTGCATCACTTCCTTCAATGCAACTTCAGAACAGGAAGAAAAACTGGTAAAGATATTTGATGAATTGGGTAAGGCGATGTTGGTGTCAGAATCTCAGCTGAATGCCTACATGTCCCTGTCCTCTTGTGGTATAGCGTATGCTTTCCGCTACATTCGAGCCGCAATGGAAGGTGGCGTGGAAATGGGCATCTACCCCAATGTTGCCAAGGATGTCGTTTTACAGACACTTAAAGGTGCCATTGCCTTATTGGAAGCCAACGGCACACATCCCGAGGTGGAAGTGGATAAAGTGACCACACCTGGGGGCATCACCATCAAAGGTTTAAACGAAATGGAAAATGCGGGATTCAGCGCTTCTGTCATCAGAGGTCTGAAAGCCAGTTTCATCAAGTGACGTGAAAAAACGAAAGAAGAAAATATCAACGAAAGTGACAGTGGACGACTATATCAGGGCCGTTAAGATTGCTGATCGAGAATTACAACATTCCCACAGTCCCGGCTGGATTTCAACCAATAAGATTCATCCCAGCAAAAAGACCTACAACCGACGGGAAAACAACAGAATCGAAGAATGACACAATATCGGTATAAAAGGATTGCTGTTAAAATTGGCAGCAACGTACTTACACAAAAAGACGGGAACCTTGATTTGAAAAGGATGACCGATCTGGTCAATCAGATTTCCGATTTGCAAAAAGCAGGTGTGGAAATCATACTGGTGTCTTCTGGTGCTGTAGCAGCTGGCCGCAGCAAAGTGAAGACTTCCAGGAAACTGGACTCCGTCGACCAGAGACAATTGTATTCAGCCGTAGGTCAGGTCATTCTGATAAATCACTATTGCGACCTGTTTCACAAAAATGGATTGACTTGCGGACAAGTGCTTACGACCAAGGAAAGTTTCAACAGCCGAAGGCACTATCTGAATCAGAAAAACTGCATGAATGTGATGCTCGAGAACAGTGTCATACCAATAGTCAACGAAAACGATACCATCTCTGTAACTGAACTGATGTTTACCGACAACGATGAGCTATCGGGGCTGATAGCCACTATGATGAATGCTGAAGCACTGATCATTCTGAGCAATATTGACGGCATCTACAACGGAAACCCAAGCGATCCGGAATCGGAAGTGATTCGCGAGATTCAACCAAACACAGACCTCAGGCAATACATTGCTACCAGTAAATCTTCCTTTGGAAGAGGTGGCATGCTGACCAAGTCAAACATCGCCAGGAAAGTAGCCGAAGAAGGTATTTCCGTTTATATTGCCAACGGAGAAAAGGAACATATCCTGCCCGATTTGCTGGACACCTCCAAGGAAACCATTTGCACAACCTTCATCGCGGACAAAAAAGCGTCAGCAGTTAAAAAGTGGATAGCCCATTCCGAAGGTTTTGCGAAGGGAGAAATTCATATAAACCAAGGTTGCCTGGAAGCGTTGTTGAAAAATGACGCAACGAGCTTGCTACCTGTAGGCATTACCACTATCGCCGGTCAGTTCGAGAAAGGTGATATTGTTCGTATATTTGATCACACCGGTTTGCAGATTGGCGTTGGTAAAGCACAATATGGCTGCGAAAGTGCCCGGGAAGTGATTGGCAAAAAGGGACAAAAGCCTTTGATCCATTACGATTATTTGTATCTTGATTAAACGACTGATTATGGACATGACCGTTACTTTTGAATCTGTTCGCAGAGCGAGCCAAAGCCTGGCTTTCCTGAAAGAAGAAACTATCCACGATGTTTTAAATGCTGTGGCAGATGCCGCTGAGTCAAAAGCATCCTATATTTTACTCAATAATAAGAAGGATCTGGACTTGATGGACGTCAACAATCCCAAATACGACAGACTGATGCTCACCAAAGAGCGGATTGCGGGGATAGCTTCGGATATGCGTCACGTTGCCTCACTTCCATCTCCACTTGGAAAAACCCTGATGGAAACAACCCGGCCCAATGGTATGAAAATAAGCAAGGTCAGCGTTGCTTTCGGAGTGATAGGCATCATCTATGAATCCAGACCCAATGTCAGTTTTGACGTTTTCTCCCTTTGTCTGAAATCGGGGAATGCCTGTATTCTGAAAGGAAGCCACGATGCACATCAGTCAAATGTTGCCATTGTAGGAGTCATTCACGATGTTTTGAAAAAATTCGGACTAGATCCTGCTGTATGCACGCTTTTGCCTGCCGAAAGGGAAGCCACGACGGAACTCCTGAACGCCAGAGGTTATGTCGACTTGCTAATACCAAGAGGCAGTTCCAGCCTGATCAATTTTGTCCGTGAAAATGCCAGAATTCCTATAATAGAGACTGGTGCAGGCATTTGTCATACCTATTTTGATGAAGATGGCTCTATTGAAAAAGGAGCAGATATCGTCAATAACGCAAAAACACGCAGGGTCAGTGTCTGTAACGCACTGGATTGTCTGTTGATCCATGAAAAAAGGTTAGCCGACCTTCCGGCACTCTGCAGTAAACTGGCTGAAAGTAAAGTGATCATCTATGCCGACGTCAAGGCGTATACGTTTCTGCTCAGTCATTATCCCTCCAACCTGCTACAGAAAGCAACGGAAGATAGCTATGGCATAGAATTCCTGGATTATAAGATGTCCATTAAAACAGTGCCGGATTTACAGTCCGCATTGAAACACATTGCCAGATACAGCTCCAAACACAGTGAAAGCATCATCAGTGAAAATGAAGAAACCTGCGCTATTTTTCAACGGGCAGTTGATGCAGCCTGTGTTTATACCAATGTCTCCACCGCGTTTACCGATGGAGCCCAGTTTGGTCTGGGTGCAGAAATCGGCATCAGCACTCAGAAACTGCACGCAAGGGGTCCGATGGCTCTGGATGAATTGACTACGTATAAATGGCTCATAATAGGAGATGGACAAATAAGATGAAAAGATTAAAAATGGATGAAGGACCCTTGGTAGAAATCATTACCATTGGCGATGAAATACTGATCGGACAGATTGTCGACACCAATTCGGCCTGGATGGCCCATGAACTGAACAGGGATAGCTTTCGGATTGTGCAGATCACAACGGTTTCAGACAACGAGGATGCCATATTGGAAGCGGTCGACATGGCCTTTAAAAGAGCGGACATTGTGCTCGTGACAGGTGGACTGGGGCCAACCAAGGACGACATTACCAAAGAAACACTCTGCAAATACTTCCAGACTAAAATGGTCTTTAGCCAGGATGTTCTGAACAACATCAACGAATTATTCGTCAACAGACCCTATGTCCTGAACGAATTGACGTACGGTCAGGCGAATGTACCGGAATCAGCCATTATCATCCAAAACAAGCGGGGTACAGCGCCCGTCACTTTGTTTGAAAAAGACGGAAAAATACTGGTATCCATGCCGGGGGTACCTTCCGAAATGAAGTGGATCATGAGCAACGAAATCATGCCACGCCTGAAAGAACGCTTTAATACGCCAGCCCTTTTGCACAAGACTGTTTTGGTCTATGGCATTCCTGAATCCATGTTAGCCATCAAACTGACCGATTGGGAAAATGAACTGCCTGACTTTATCCGATTAGCCTACCTGCCCAATCCCGGATTGGTCAAGTTGCGCATGACCGGGTTTCTGTCGGATAAAGAAAAGCTGATTGAAATCATCCATCAACAACTGGTTAAATTGCGATTGATACTCGGTTCAGCCATCCTGGCCGAAGAGGATATACCGGAAGAAGTTCTCATTGGGAACCTATTGAAGGCTAAAAACCTGAAACTAGCTACCGCAGAGAGTTGTACGGGTGGTAACATCGCCCATATGATTACAACCGTTTCAGGCAGCTCCGCTTATTTCAAAGGATCGGTCGTAGCATATAGCAATGAAATAAAGGAAAACGTACTCGGAGTTGCTCCGGCAACCCTGATCGAATTCGGCGCAGTGAGTCAGCAAGTGGTGGAACAAATGGCTAAAGGCGTTTTGAAATTGATGAACGCAGACGTTTCGGTTGCCGTTTCGGGTATCGCCGGACCCGATGGAGGTACAGATGTAAAACCAGTCGGGACGGTCTGGATATGTGTCTGCACTGCAGATGACATGATGAGTCGTCTGTTTCAGTTCGGACCGAATCGAAACGTCAACATTAGCAGGGCAACACTTTCCGCATTTGCCATGATAAAAGAAATCCTCGAAAAATAACGCATTAAACTTAAAGATATGAGAAATTACACCAGCGTCAAAGACCTAGGAAATTTGAACGAAGCCATCCAGGAAGCTCTGGAAATAAAGAATAACAGGTTTGCCTATAAAAACCTTGGAGAAAACAAGACTTTACTCATGGTCTTTTTCAACTCCAGCCTGCGTACGCGTCTGAGCACCCAGAAAGCCGGCATGAACCTTGGCATGAACACCATGGTGCTGGACGTCAATCAAGGTGCCTGGAAACTGGAAACAGAGCGTGGTGTCATTATGGATGGTGACAAATCCGAGCACTTGCTGGAGGCCATTCCTGTTATGGGTAGCTACTGCGACATCATCGGTGTCCGTTCTTTTGCCAACTTTGAAAGCAAAAAGTTTGACTACGAAGAAACCATCATCAACCAGTTCATCAAATATTCAGGCAGACCTGTATTCAGTATGGAGTCCGCCACCTGTCATCCATTGCAGGCATTTGCCGACCTCATCACCATTGAGGAATACAAGGAAACTGCCAGACCCAAAGTGGTCCTGACCTGGGCTCCTCATCCCAAAGCCTTGCCTCAGGCAGTTCCAAACAGTTTTGCCGATTTCATGAACGAAGCCGATGTCGATTTTGTCATCACCCACCCCAAAGGGTATGAACTGGCTGAGCAATTTGTTCGCGGTGCCCGTTTGGAATACGACCAGATGAAAGCTTTCGAAGGGGCTGATTTTGTTTATGCAAAGAACTGGTCGGCTTTCCAGGATCCCAACTATGGCAAAATCCTCAGTCAGGATCGCTCCTGGACTGTTAGCGACCGTCAGATGGCCGTCTCAAACAATGCCCGCTTCATGCACTGTCTGCCTGTTCGCCGAAATATGATTGTGACGGACGAAGTCATCGAAGGACCACGCAGCATCGTCATCCCGGAAGCTGCCAACCGCGAAATATCGGCTCAAACGGTGATTAAGCGAATTCTGGAAGGGTTGAAATAATCCTAACATCAATTTAACAGAAAGAGGCTGTATCAAGTATTTGATCAGCCCCTTTTCATATACACCTATGAGATGTTTATAAAGCGCTTCTTTTGCTACATTTGTATCACAATCAAATCGAAATACATGAAAAGACTATTTGTATCCTTGCTTTTTATAGCCGCCCTCTCCCCTTTGTCCGCCCGCACTTCGATGACACTTGATAAAGGCTGGAAATTCATCAAAGGCGATCCCACCGACGCTATGAAACCGGAGTTTAACGATGGCAGTTGGGAAAATGTAACCGTTCCGCACGACTGGGCCATCTACGGTCCTTTCGACAAGGAAATAGACAAGCAAGTAGTGGCCATCGAACAAAATGGTGAAAAGGTTGCAACGGAGAAAACAGGACGGACAGGCGCTTTGCCCTATGTTGGAGTGGGTTGGTATCGTACCTCTTTCAAGCTACCCTCCTACCAAAGTGGAGAGAAAGTCACCCTACTTTTCGACGGAGCCATGAGCCGTGCGACCATCTATGTAAACGGTTCGAAAGTTGGTTACTGGCCCTATGGATACAACTCTTTCTTTTTCGATATCACTCCATATATAAAACCCGGCATGTCCATCAATCTGGCGGTCAGGCTGGAAAATCTCGAAGAATCTTCACGCTGGTATCCAGGTGCCGGACTCTATCGAAATGTCCATGTCACAGTCACCCCTCAAACCCACATCGAAACCTGGGGAACGCAACTTTCTACACCCAATGTTTCCGACATCCTGGCTAAAGTCAGTCTAAAAACACGCATCGAAAAGCCGGTCGATGGTCTTAGCCTGGTTACAGAAATAAAAGACCCGTATGGAAAAATCATTGAAACAAACACAGATGATCGTATAATCGGTGAAGAATTTGAGCAAAATTTCTCTGTCAGTTTACCCAAACTTTGGTCACCGGAAACACCTGCACTGTACACCGCTGAATCCAGGCTCAAATTAGGGGATAAAGTGATTGACAATTACACCACCAGATTTGGCATCCGATCCATCCGTTTTGGACCGGATAAGGGCTTTCAACTGAACGGAATCACCCGTAAGTTTAAGGGGGTCTGCCTCCACCACGACCTGGGGCCACTTGGCTCAGCTGTCAATGTTGCAGGCTTGCGCCGTCAATTGTCCATTTTAAAGGATATGGGCTGTGATGCCATTCGCACCTCACACAATATGCCAGCACCGGAACTACTCGACCTATGTGACGAGATGGGTTTCATGGTGATGGACGAAGCTTTTGACGAATGGAAAAAACCCAAGTGCAAAAACGGCTACAACCTCTTCTACGACGAATGGGCAGAAAAAGATCTGACCAACTTTATCCGTAGGGACCGCAACCACCCGTCCATTGTTCTTTGGAGCATTGGTAATGAGGTTCCTGAACAAGCGGATCCGGATGGATGCCGACAAGTCTATTTCCTCAGGGAAATCATTCACCGCGAGGACCCGACCCGACGTGTAACCAGTGGCATGGACAATGTTGACAATGCCATTAAAAATCAGTTTGCAGCATCGGTGGACGTTCCCGGACTAAACTACCGCCTGCACCGATATCAGAATGCCTATGAATTGTTGTCACAAGGGTTTCTTCTGGGATCTGAAACGGCATCGACCATCAGCTCAAGAGGCATTTACAAGTTTCCGGTCAAGAAAGCCTACGACCAGCAATACCCGGACCGTCAATGTTCCTCTTACGATCTGGAATATTGCGGTTGGTCCAATCTCCCGGACGATGACTGGATGTGGCAGGATGACAAAGATTGGGTGATTGGCGAGTTTGTTTGGACAGGCTTTGATTATTTAGGCGAGCCTACCCCTTACGATGGAATGTGGCCTTCCAGATCTTCGTATTTCGGCATCTGTGATTTGGCCGGCTTGCCCAAAGACCGTTTTTACCTGTACAAAAGTCGTTGGAACAAAACCGAATCCACCTTGCATATTCTCCCACACTGGAACTGGAAAGGCCGTGAAGGAGAAGTGACACCTGTTTTCGTTTACACCAGCTATCCCGAAGCCGAAATCTTTATCAATGGAAAAAGTCAGGGTAGACTCAAAAAAGGAACATCTGGACAGGAACGTTACCGTCTGATGTGGAACAGCGTGGTTTATGAACCAGGTACCCTCAAAGTTGTGGCCTATGATTCACAGGGTAAGGCCGTGGAAGAAAAGGTCGTCAGGACTTCAGGAAAGCCAGCCCGATTAATCCTGAATGCTGATCGCAATGAACTTCAGGCCGATGGAAAGGATCTTTCTTATGTAACGGTGACTGTTGTGGATGAGGATGGGAACGAATGTCCGGATGCCACCAACCAGCTCTATTTCAAGGCAAAAGGTGCAGGTACCTATCGTGCAGCATGCAACGGAGACGCCACTTCGCTGGAACAATTCCACCTGCCCGGCATGAAACTTTTCTCAGGTAAACTCGTTGTACTGGTACAATCAAAGGAAACAGCTGGCGAAATCCTACTGGAGGTTTCCGGCAAAGGTCTAAAATCGGGGATATTGAATCTAAAAGCCAGGTAGTCGGTTTGCCTTTCATCCAAAAAATAATTAACTTCGCAACCACATTAATCCCTGTAATGTTTACGGGGACTCTCAATTTAAAAAGAACTATGGATACAGTATTGAGTGGAATCCGTTCCACCGGAAATTTACATCTTGGAAACTACTTTGGAGCTCTGCGTAACTTCACACGTATGCAACACGAAAACAACTGTTTTTTCTTTATTGCAGATTACCACTCACTAACTACCCATCCCGATCCCAAGACTTTGCATTCCAATGTGAAGGATGTTCTTTGCGAATATCTGGCAGCCGGCATTGATCCAAACGTTGCAACCATCTATGTTCAGAGCGATGTCAAAGAAGTCATCGAGCTGTATCTGATGCTAAATATGCATGCCTATATGGGCGAATTGGCCAAGACCACTTCTTTCAAGGATAAAGCCAGGAAACAACCGGAGAATGTCAATGCTGGATTGCTTACTTATCCAACGCTGATGGCTGCAGACATCCTGCTTCACAATGCGGACAAAGTACCCGTTGGAAAAGATCAGGAACAGCACCTTGAAATGACGCGCAAGTTTGCCCGTCGCTTCAATAACTTTTATGGTGTAGACTTCTTCAAGGAACCACAAGCTTACAATTTCGGACAGGATCTGGTCAAGATTCCAGGGCTGGACGGCAGTGGAAAAATGGGTAAATCCGAAGGAAACTGTGTCTATCTTTGCGACGAACCAAAAGTCATTGAAAAGAAACTGAAAAGAGCACTCACCGATGCAGGCCCTACAGAGATGAACTCCGTGAAACCAGAATGCATCGAGAATCTATTCACCATCTTGAAAGTCGTTTCAACCCCGGATACCTACGATTTTTTCAATGAAAAATGGAATGGTTGCGAAATCCGCTACGGAGATCTGAAGAAACAATTGGCAGAAGACATCATTAAGATAACAAACCCTATCCGCGAACGCTATCTGGAGATCAGCAACGATGAAGCTTACCTGCGAAAGGTAGTGACAGAAGGTGCAGAAAAAGCCAGGGAAAGTGCCTTGAAAACGCTTATCCCGGTTCGTGAAATTATGGGATTCAGAAAATTCTAAACCTTTTTCTGTAAATTCACCAATTCCCGAAGCAAGTCGCGTTCAGCCTTCATCTCCCTATAATCTGTCGGATATTTCATATCTTTCAGATTGCGGGGTGTTTCCACATTTTCATCCAGGAAATCACTGATGTTTACATCAAAGTATAAAGCCAACTGATTCAACCTGGTAGCCGTGAAATCTATTTTCCCGTTTTCCAGCTTGGAATAGGTCGTTGGTGAGAATTGAAGATCATCGGCTACATTTTGCTGCGATAATCCCGCTCTCTGTCGGACACGCAAGAGTTTCGACCCGATTGTTTTGTTTAGTTCCAGATTTACAGACTTACACGTCATCTTTCGTAAGTTTTTAGTTCCTACGAAAATAGCCTACGACCCGACAAGGGACAATGCATTTAGATGCAGAAGCATTGCTTTAAAAGTATATTTATTTCCCTAAGGGTAATTTTGATAAAGAATTGGAAAGCCACATCACCTGAAGTGCGGGTTTCAAGCATTAATCGCAGGAACTATACGTTTGATGGAATGAAGTTGGTGGGTATATTTACCTAAAGAGTCACTGTAAATACCGGTAGAATCGACACGGTCTATGTGAACACGACCGGACGCATGAAGGATACTTTGCCCTTTCATCAATAAACCGACATGCACGACTTTACCCTCCGCATTGGCAAAGAAAGCCAGATCACCAGGCTTCAACTGAGAGATGTCTGACACAGCTTCACCATACATTTCCTGATCGCGGGCATCTCTGGGCAGTGAATATCCATGAATGGAAAAGACTACCTGCACAAAACCCGAGCAATCTATTCCAAGTATACTTTTCCCTCCCCAAAGGTAGGGTGCATTCATAAAAAGAGAAGCCGTGGTTAGTATATCATCGTCTTGCTGCTGGTCATTCTGAGCAATCAAGGCTGGATGAATGGACCAGGTCGATTTATTCAGCGTTGAAACATCTGCTGTCGAACTTTGTACAATCGGAAACCGACCCGAATCCTGTTCCAGGAAATATATGCGGCTGCCTGCTGGTAAAAAAAGTTGTGGTTGGTCATCACCCAGTTTAAAACAGGGAGAGAGCACCGCTTGGGTCAGGGAAGGTTTTTCCTGCCTGAATTTTTCAAAAACATCATCGGGCAGTAACTGCAACATCTTTCGGGAGCACCAACCGGTATAGTTATCTGAAAGCAGGCGTATCTGACTCCAGGAACCTACTGTTTCAATTTCCTCAAAAAGCTCACCAAACAGAATCTGGCTGATCATTTCAGAACGTTCTGAGGGTTCTGAACGTATTGGAATTAATGGCAGATTGCAAATACCGTTTGACATAGGGAGTGTATTTTTACAATGGTTAAAACCTTTTTGACAATTCTCCGGCAGAAATCTGAAGGACAATCTTCTTGCCGTCCGGGGTATAATTCTGTTCTTTCGATTCCCCAAGTCTGGACACCAGATCCTCCATTTCGGTTTCACTCAAAACCTGACCATTTGGAATGGCACCTGCATTTGCCAGACGTAAAGCCAAACGTGAACGCCGGTCACCATCAAAATCATTGGCAGGGTTGTGCATAGACTCCACAATATCCAGTATCAGGAAAGAAGGATCCATATTGGTCAAATCTACCGGAACAGCAGTTACAAAGAAATCATTGCCAATACAATTGACCTTAAATCCCAATGCCTGTAAATCGTCCAACATGGAAAGCAGCTCCATTCTCTGTATTTCATCAAGAGAAAGTTCTACCGGAAAAAGCAGCATTTGTGATGGTGCCTTTCCATTCTGCAAAAGTGACCGGTAACGATCGTATAGAATCCGGACATGAGCTCTGTGTTGATCTATGAATACCAGGGATTTTAGCGCATGCAATACGATATAAGTTCCAAAAAACTGGAATTTTGCACGATGGGAATCAAGGCTTTGGTCTATATCTTTTAGAAGTCCGGCAACCGAATTTTCAAGTTCAGAATTGAATTGGGATATATGAAGGTTCTTCTCAGCTGTATCCGTAAAAAGAATATCCAGATCCTTCACTTTGGAGGACTCGTTCAGAAAGTTGTCTTCACTTGATTCAAAGGACCTCTCCCTCCCGGCAGTCTTCTGGAAACCGTCATAAAGAGAGTCCCAGTTGGGTGCAGCTTTTGGGGTAGATGATTTGAATGGATTGTAGGAAGGATCGTAATTGATACTTGGGGCACTCACAGTACGATCTCCGTTGAAAACACGAATTTCAGGCGCATCATCCTTGTCAAAATCCAGGGATGGCACGGCATTGAATTTCCCGAGTGCTTCCCGGACAGCTGCATGCACAATGGGCCAAATAGCCTGCTCGTGTTCAAACTTGACTTCTGTTTTGGTGGGATGGATATTTACATCCAGGGATTCCGGCTCCACTTCAAAATACAAGAAATAGGAAGGTTGTTGTCCGGCAGGTATCAATGTTTCATAAGCCTTCACAATGGCACTCCGAAAGAGTTTATGTCTTATAAATCGGCCGTTGACAAAAAAGTACTGCATCTGATCCCGATGACAAGCCGCTGCCGGATCACCTATAAAACCTGAAATTCGAACCAGCTGCGTATTCACATCCACCGGATACAATTGTTTGTTGAGCTGTCCGCCTGAGCGTTTTCCAAAAATGGTAAGAATCCGTTGTCGGATGCTGGTAGATGGCAGTTGAAAAAGGAATTCGTCGTTGTGGGTCAGTGTGAAATGTAAATTCGGATAGACCAAAGCGATCTGAATGAATTCATCCCGGATGTAACGCAGCTCTTTGGCGTTTTCACTTAGAAATTTTCTACGCGCCGGAACATTATAGAATAAATTGCGAACTGTAAATTTACATCCCTGAGCAGCTAAAGTAGGTTCTTCGTTCGTTATGGTGGAGCCTTCTATCTGGACTTTCCAGGCCAATTCATCCTCCGGTCTTCTGGTGACCAGTTCAACCTGGGCAACAGACGCAATGGAAGCCAAAGCTTCACCACGAAAACCCATGGTCTGTATCTGGAACAGATCGGATGCCTGACGTAACTTGGAGGTGGAATGTCTTTCAAAAGCCAGATGCGCATCTGCAGGAGACATCCCCTTTCCATTGTCTATCACCATAATCATGCTGCGCCCGGCTTCTTTAATGACAACGTCGATTTGAGTGGCACCCGCGTCGATGGCGTTTTCCACCAACTCCTTTACGACAGATGCTGGTCGTTGGATTACTTCTCCCGCTGCTATCTGATTGGCAACAGAATCTGGTAAAATTCGAATCAGATTATCCATGATTATTTAGTGCTAGTACGACCCTTCTTTTGGCCGGATGGATTTCGTTTAGCTTTTGTTTCAGTTTTCGTTATCGTTTTCCTGGCAGGGACAGTGTCTTCGGTAGCCATACCCGACTGTCGTCCTTTTAGTTCTTTTTCCTCGGTTTTGGCAGGAGCCTTGACTTCCCTGAGCACATCCATGGGGTTCATTGGCCGAACATCCTGATGCCAGCCAAAATTGCTCAGGTAACGGACATTCATTGGCAACAGGTCTAATGGATAGAATTTCCCTTTAGGTTGAGGCCAGACGATGATTTTCTTCATTTCTTTATTCTCCATGAAAATCGTCAGAGAGCTTCCTTCAAGTCTGTTCAATCCCATGATTTGCTTGTCTTTCTCATCCCGCGGAAGGAAGATGGTTTCGGCATTTCCCTTGACTTCGATGCGCGCCACCTGACCGGAATCAAAATAGGCAATCAGATCCTTACCGGATAATTGGTTGTAAAGTGAATCTTCTTCAAATGTGATGGCCATAGCCGCTTTTTGAATGTGAAGACGGTCAGCGGTATTATTCCTGGTGAAGAGCTCCATAAAATCTCCGCTCAGTTGTTGGCCTTCAGCCCATAAAACAGGTTTGTGGTAGAAACTCAGGACCGAATCTCTGGTGGAGTAATACAACGAATCGCAAATGCCTTGAAGGTCGGAGCGGTAAAACCGGACTCCATGATAAGCTGTAACAGCCTTGTAGATGGAATCTTGTCTGGTTATCAATGAGTCCGCATGTAGATAAAGCGTGTCTTTGCTGGAGTGTTCTATCATAAGGGCCTTTTTGGAGATCAAGGCGTATTCCGTTTTCTCAACGCTGTATCCGTAATCTCCCTTGAAGGTAATCTGTTGGGTTGAATCGATGAGTACCACATTTCCGAATGCTTCTCCAATTCCATTTTTCTTATCGTAATTGAGCGTATCGCCTGTCAGTCTTTTGTGGTTGTTGAGGACATAGGATCTGTTCAGCAATTGACTGTTGTCATTCTTTGTATCGTACCAACCTTTCTCAGTATACACATAAGCACTGTCGGCTTTGATTTCTGTGGGACAGTTGATATTGGCCACACTTGTTCGCGTGTTGTAGCTCAGCTCTTGATTGGTCATTATAAATTTCGGATGTTTCAACTGGACATCGTTCTTGAAATCCGCAATTTTGGTTTCCGTATTGTACTGACCGTATTCTGAAGACAGCTCATTGGTCACCTCCTTATCTTCATTCACCAGCAATCCCCCGTCAAAAAAATAGCCTATGTTGGAATTTCTGTCGAAATTGAGGCTGTCTGTAAAAAGGGTTACTTTCTTATTTTCCAGTCGGACCTTCTCACGAACTATTGCCAGTTTGGAATTACCGTCGTAGTAAAGTCTGGCACCATACAGGAATATGGTGTCCCCTTGTTCTAAATGGACATTGCCAAATGCATAAAGGGAATTGGACTTTTGAAAATAATGGGCAGAATCACAATATAGAAAAGCGCCATCGTGACGAAAACGTACATTGCCGGTCAATACCTGGATATCGGGATTGATTAGGGCATCAAAAGAAAGCTTATCAGCAATAAAACTGATTTGCTCTTTCTTCCTACTGGGTCTTTTCGCTTTCAGTTGAAAGACAGGTGGAGCGATGATGGGTTTGTCTAGTTGCTGCTTGTTTTTGCTTTTAACGGCATTTTCTTTCTTGACCAATTTTTTAGTGACCTTTTCTGATTGTGGTGCATCCTTTTTAGGGAAGGCATCAAATTTTAAAGATTGGGCATTTAAAAAAAAGGGAAACAGGCATAAAATGCAAATCAGTTGCACTTTACGCCTGTATCTGTTTGATAATATGTTTTTTATCATTTTTATTCCTTGATCCATCCTGGATATTTAAACTCACAATTACGCCAGCCATCATTGATCTTGACATAGGTATGCTTTTGCTTCTCAATAATCCAGTCTTTGATGATCTGTTCGCTTTTCTTGGCTTGTACAATTTGTTTCAGCAGCTGGAAATCCTCTGTCAAACTAGCCTTGTGAGCTTTTGATTTGGACTTAACGCGAATAATGGCACAGACTTCTTTGTCTTTTTTATTTACCATGGTGAATGGCTTTGAGATTTCACCGATGTTCATGTTGTAAACCAGTTTACCGATTTCCTGTGGCAATTGTTCCATTTGGAATCGGGGAGTGCCTGACATTGCATTGACCATCAAGCCGCCATTGTTTTTGGTATCCTTGTCGTAGGAATAATAAAAAGCGGCTTCTTCAAACTTCACTTTTCCAACACGAATTTGATCAGCAATACTATCTAGTCTTAAAAGGGCATTGTTTCTTTCCGTTGCAGAAATTTTTGGTTTGAGCAAGATGTGACGACAATTGATGCGGTCGCCTCTTTTTTCAATCAGTTGTATAATATGAAAACCATATTCGGTTTCTACAATCTTGGAGATTTTTTTCGGATCGCTCAGACTGAACGCAGCATTCGCAAATTCAGGCATCAACACCCCTTTTCCTAAAAAACCCAATTCACCTCCAACTTTGGCTGACTCTCTGTCGTCAGAATACATGACAGCCAGCGTAGAGAATTTATCGCCCTTGTTGATACGTTCCGTGAAATCACGTAACCTATCCTTAATAGCATTAACCTCTTCATCCGATATTTTAGGCTCTACAGTAATGATTTCAACTTCCACTTCAGATGGAGTCATGGGCATACTGTCTAAAGGTAGGCTCTTGTAATATTGACGAACTTCCGAAGGTGTTACAGTGATATTTCCAATCAACTCTCTTTTGACTCTATTCTCTATTTCCTGATTTCTGGCCATTGTACGTCGGGTTTCGCGAATTTTCGAAAGGGGCATACGGAAGACTTCTTCCATTTTTTCCTTCGTTCCCAACTGATTCATGATATTGTTGATATCCTTATCGACTTGAGAAATCACATCACTTTCGTTGACAATGATACTATCCAGATCTGCCTGATGCAAATACAATTTTTGGATGGCAATCATTTCCGGGATAATACAATAGGGGTCACCACTGAATTTCACACCTTCATACTGTGCCTGAAGACGCTGATTTTCAACTTCTGAACGCAATATGGGTTCGTCTCCCACTACCCACACAATTTCATCAATCACATTATCCTGGGCAACGACAGTAAAAAAGCTAAGCGCCAAAAAAGGGAGCAGGGTTAAAAATTTTCTCATTCGTTTACATATTCGCACACATCCTAATTAGGATCTGTACATTCATTTATAGTATTTTATCTTATTCTTTTGTTCCGCTTCTTTCATTAGATCCTGTTCAAACTGATGAATAAACTGGGTTTTTCTAGAATTCATCATCACGGTATTTACATTATCACGCACATAATCGTAAGGCGCAGTATTACCGGAAAGTACATATTCATGAATATAGAGCAAGTAACAAAAGTCGTTTTCGACCATATCCAACGTGGAACGGGTTCTCAGAAATTCAGATTTGTTGCTGACGGCATATGGAATGTTATCCATAATATCTTCAAAGCTGACCCACCTATCGTAAAAAAAGGAGACCTGTCCAGCATTCTGAACGCAAATTTTTTCAATCTTTTCAAAGGATTCTGAAGAAGTACTTTTATAGAGCTTCTTCAGTTTTTCCAGATCGGGTGCATTTTTGGAAATCTTTATAAAAATGCCTTTTACCAGATTGTGTTCAGCAGCAAAACGCCGGCTGTTGGATTTATAAAAATCCAACAGTTCCGACTCTGATATTTCTGTCTGCATCTTCTCATTCATGACTTGCTGCTGATATTCATAAATGATTAAAGACCGACGGTAGTTTTCGACCAAATCTTCCAGTTCCTGATTCTGAGGAATATTTTTGAGGGCTTTCTCGTAAATCAGCATTTCCTTGACGCGACCACGCACAAATTGTTTGACATAAGTGGCGCTATCTTTTGCTGAAAGCCCTTGAGGCATGCCTTGTATCGCTTCATCCAGATAGACGGTTTCGCTACCGACTTTTGCCAATGGGCTCCTGTCCTTTTCCGATTCGGAATTCGTACAGGTCCTGAGCAAAAGTGGAATCATCATCAACAAACTGAGCAAAAGCTTCATAAAAATAATCCTTTGTGACTGTAAAGGTAAGGAAAAAGAAGCGAACGAAATCCGGCTTAATTTTTATTAACCGTATTTACCACATCTTTATAGACGATCACCTTAAATTTATCCTTCAACGACTGAATCCATCTCTCTTCCAGATATCCCTGATAATCAGAAATGACCAAACCACGAACATCGGAATAGACTTCAGGACCATTTTTGAGTGAATAACCCTGCAGGAATACTTTGGGGAATTCGGCTTTTGTTTCCAATTTTCCTGTTTTGTAAGCAAGTGCATCTATCGTTGGGTTTTCACCTTTTGCAAACAATCCACGTTCAACCTTGATAAGTGTAGTAGAATCGGTGTTGAAAGCCCTTTTCAACGCTACCTGTATGGAATCGGCAGGCATTTTCTTTAGCATCTTTTTAGCTTTCTTAGCGACATCGGCATTGGCGCATTGGATAATAAAACCCTTATAACGAGGTTTATCCCAGGCATATTTGGCCTTGTTCGCTTCAAAATATTTTTCCAGTCCGATGGTATCCAAAGAGGCTTTTTCCCAAACTTCACGGTTGCTCACTTCAAAAAGCAAGATGCCGTCTTTGTATTCCTGCATCAGATGTCCGAATTCAGGATACTTTGTTTCGAGCTGGCTGTCCTCGTATTGCATCACAACATTCTGAACGAAGGTATTGTAGGTTTCCATTACAGGAAGCAACTTAATGTCTTTGTCCGCAAGGGAAGCTGCAAACTCTTTCTGAGAATGTGCCACACCGTTTAAGGTGAACAGGGTATTTTCAGATTCGGCCAACGCTTTCAATAAGGTTGAATCGTTTGACTTGTTTATTGTTTCAACAGCTTTAAAGAACGGATCGAGGTTCTTAGTCTGGAAGGAGTAGTTGTATTCCTTTTTCAGTTTTTCAACCATTGCTTCGCTCATAGCTTGCGATCTGTCACCGCGGGTAATTGTCTTGGACAAATATTCGCGTGCCTTTTCCATCTCGGGATAAGGTTGGAATTCGAGAGCTTTGACAATGTGCCAGCCATATTTGGTCAGAAATGGAGCAGAATATTCGCCAACTTTCAATTTAAATAGTGCATCCTCAAATTCATAGGGGAGTTTGCCACTATACGTCAGTGCATATTCACCGTTTTTGGAAGCTGCATTCTGGTCATCGCTGTGCTTGGTGGCAAAAAGTGTAAAATCTCCACCATTTTTCAGGGAATCATAGATCTTGAAAATGGAATCCTTTGCGGCAGCCTGTAATTCAGGAGTGGCATTGGGAGAAACGATCTTCAGAATATGTCCTGCACGATAAAGTCCCATAGCAGGACGTCTGTTGTGGACTTTGATGATGTGGTATCCGAATTGGGTTCTGAAAGGTTTGCTCACTGTACCTACCGGTGTATTGAACAGGACATTTTCGAAAGGATAGATGTATTGAAGACCTGTGGAATAACCTAAATAACCGCCGTCTTTCTTGGAGCCGTCTTCGGAAAATTCCTGGGCTAGTTTTTTAAAATCTTCTCCGTTCTTTATTCTGAAATAAACACCCTGCGCTTTGAGGAAAGCTTGCAAGGTATCTGCCGGGCTGGAATTTTGCTTCACCATGATCAGGATGTGACTGGCTTCCACATATTCTTTCAACCTGTCGTATGCTTCATTATACATAGCCGTTTCTGCATCCTTGTCCATTAAATAGGGAGCGACCAGCTGACGGCGATAACCACTTAGTTCTGTAATGAAAGATTTTGTGGTATCTATACCCTGAGATTTGGCTTCAGCCACTTTCAGCTTGAAGTTTACAAACAGGTCCACATATTCTTCGAGCGATTTTTTATCAGTCGTATTGTTGGTGTTGTTCTTGTTCCAAATGTATTCAAATTCTGATTTTGAAACGTCCTGACCTCCGATGCTCATTATCACAGGGTCCTTGGTTTGAGCAAAAGTAGCCGAGAGAAGGGCTGAAAAGCATAATAATAAAACTGTTTTCTTCATGATTTTATAAAATTATTAATATTAGCATATATAATGGCCTGTGTGTTGACAAAAGCCATAAGACAAAACGTTGAAAACCCAATTAAATTGTGCAAGACCAAACTACTCCGAAGGGCTGTAATTTGGAGCTTCACTGGTGATAGCTACATCGTGGGGATGACTTTCAGCAATTCCTGCATTCGTAATTCGGGTAAACCTGGCCTGATGCAGATCCTCAATCGTTTCGGCACCGCAATAGCCCATACCGGCACGCAAACCTCCAATCATTTGGTAGACAACCTCATAGAGATTCCCTTTGTAGGGTACGCGCGCTGATATCCCCTCAGGAACAAGCTTTCTGGTATCCGATTCAGCATCCTGAAAATAGCGGTCTTTTGAACCTTTTTCCATAGCTTCCATGGAACCCATACCTCGGTAGGATTTAAATTTACGTCCGTTAAAAATGATTGTTTCTCCAGGTGATTCCTCCACACCGGCAAACATGCTGCCCATCATAACGGAGTGTGCACCTGAAGCTAATGCTTTGACGATATCCCCCGAATACCTCAAACCTCCATCGGCAATAACCGGAATATTGGTCCCTTTCAAAGCGATAGCCACGTCGTAGATGGCCGACAACTGAGGGACTCCAACACCTGCGATGATGCGTGTAGTACAAATCGAGCCTGGGCCGACGCCTACTTTCACCGCATCCGCTCCAGCCTCAACAAGCATTCTGGCAGCTTCGCCAGTTGCAATGTTGCCTACTACAATATCTAACTCGGGATACTTTCTTTTAACATCGGTCACGAGGTCTATCACAAACTTGGAATGTCCATGAGCGGTATCGATGACAACAGCGTCGACACCTGCTTCAACCAAAGCTTTTGTGCGCAACAAGGCATCACCGGTAACACCGATTCCAGCTGCTACCCGTAAACGTCCCTTGGGATCTTTGCAGGCATTGGGCTTATCTTTGGCTTTTGTAATGTCTTTATAGGTGATAAGGCCGATCAGGCAACCATTGTCGTCAATGACTGGCAATTTCTCTATCTTGAACTGTTGAAGAATCTTAGCCGCCTGCTCCAGATTGGTAGACTGTCCGGTGGTGATCAGCCGGTCTTTGGTCATGATCTCATCAACCAATTTGGACATATCCCGCTCAAACCGCAAATCACGGTTTGTAACGATTCCTATCAGTTTTTTGTCTGAATTGACTACAGGAATACCTCCGATATGATTGTCAGCCATCAGCTTGAGACACTGGCGAACGGTAGATCCGTTCAGAATGGTAACAGGATCGTAAATAATGGCATTCTCTGCCCGTTTTACGATCTGGACCTGTCTGGCCTGTTCTGATATAGACATGTTCTTATGAATCACGCCGATACCACCCTCTCTCGCTATAGCAATAGCAAGAGAAGATTCTGTAACGGTATCCATGGCTGCGGATACAAAAGGAACGTTTAGCTCAATGTTACGTGAGAAATGCGTGGATAATTTTACGGCTCTTGGCAGGACATCGGAATACGAGGGAACCAACAAGACATCGTCAAAGGTTAATCCATCAAACACAATTCGATCTGCAATAAAAGACATAAGGTTATGTTTTAATTTCTATTGCGCGTAAAAATACATTTTTAATCAGATTAATTTCCCATTTCTGAAATAAACTTAATCCGAACCAAGCGTATTTCCTCTTCCGTATAATCACCACCAAGCTCATCCAGTGCATCCTGTATGCTGTCTGTTGATGATTCCCTGAAATAATCGATAATTTCTTCAATGTGATCGTGATCCATGATTTCATTCAGAAAATAATCGATCGTGATTTTTGTACCGGAATACACGATGGCTTCTATTTCATCGAGAAGTTCACTAAAGTCCAGTCCTTTGGTGACAGCGACATCATCTAAGGCTATTTTTCTGTCAATGGCCTGAATAATCGATACTTTCATCTTTGACTTATTGGCTACAGTACGAACCCTTAAGTCTTCCGGACGTTCAATCTCATTTTCAAGACAGTGTTTCTTGATCAGGGAGAGGAATTCTTCACCATAGCGTTTTGCCTTACCTGCACCAACACCGGGTATGTTCTGCAACTCTTCCATACTGATGGGATACGTTGTGGCCATGGCCTCCAGTGAAGGATCCTGGAAGATGACATAGGGAGGAAGGTTCAGTTTCTTGGAGATGCGCTTACGCAAATCTTTCAACATGGAATACAATCCGGGGTCTACTGCGCAAGCAGCACCACCACGAACAGGAACTTCCTCTTCTGCATCATCGAAATCGGAATCTTCCGTCACTTTAAAGCTGACAGGATTCTTGATGAATTCTCTACCTTTAGGGGTTACTTTCAGCAATCCGTAGTTTTCAATATCCTTATCCAGATAACGACTGATCAAAGCCTGTCTGATAACAGAATTCCAGGTTTTTTCATCTTCATCCGTACCACTTCCAAACACTTCCAGATCATCATGCTGATAGGATGTAACTTCAGATGTCTCTTTTCCAAGAAGCACATCAATGACATGATCTGTCTTAAATTTTTCTTTCAATACAATAACTGTTTCTAGAACAGTACTCAATAATTCTTTTGCTTCCACCTGTTTCTTTGGGTTTAAACAATTATCACAGCTACCGCAATTGTCTTGCGTGTATTCTTCTCCGAAATAATGCAGGAGCAATTTTCGCCGGCATACCGATGATTCAGCATAAGCTGCGGTCTCCAGCAAAAGCTCTTTTCCAATTTCCTGTTCGGCAACAGGCTTACCCTGCATAAATTTTTCCAATTTTTGTAAATCCTTATTGGAATAAAAGGTTACACATTGACCTTCTCCGTCGTCACGTCCGGCTCTTCCAGTTTCCTGGTAATAACCTTCCAGACTCTTGGGGATATCATAGTGTATCACAAATCGTACATCCGGCTTATCTATACCCATACCAAATGCAATGGTCGCAACAATCACATCGATCTTTTCCATTAGAAAAGCATCCTGATTGTCAGTACGAACACTCGATTCCATCCCTGCGTGGTACGAACGGGCATTGATCCCGTTCACTTGCAGCGTTTGGGCCAATTCTTCCACTTTCTTCCGGCTCAGGCAATAGATGATCCCGGATTTACCCGTATTGGCCTTAATGAACCGAATGATATCACGATCAATATTTGTCGTTTTAGGTCGAACTTCATAATATAGGTTTGACCGGTTGAACGAAGACTTGAAAACTGTTGCATCAGACATTCCCAGATTTTTCTGGATATCGTGCTGCACTTTTGGTGTAGCAGTTGCCGTCAGCGCAATGATGGGTGCTCGTCCGATTTCATTGATCAAAGGGCGAATCCGTCTGTATTCCGGACGGAAATCATGACCCCATTCTGAGATACAGTGAGCTTCGTCCACTGCAAACAAGGAGATGGGTATCTGTTTTAGAAACTCCACATTCTCTTCTTTGGTCAGTGACTCGGGTGCGACATAAAGCAGTTTGGTTTTTCCGGAAAGAATATCATTCTTAACCTGATCAATAGCTGCCTTATTAAGGGATGAATTGATAAAATGAGCCACACCGTCTTCGTCACTGAAGTTACGCATGGCATCCACCTGATTTTTCATCAGCGCAATCAAAGGAGAAATGACAATAGCTGTACCTTTCATCAACAGTGACGGTAATTGATAGCACAAGGATTTACCACCTCCAGTCGGCATCAGTACAAATGTATCATTACCCGCCATGACATTGCGGATAATATCTTCCTGACTACCCTTGAACGCATCAAAACCGAAGTAGGTCTTTAAACATTGAGTCAATTCATCCGTTTTCCCCATAAATAGTATGTTTTCTCTAAGCGCTTATCAAACGTGAGTGCGTCATAGACTCCACTTTTGCGCGGGCGTATTCCAACGTTACGCACAATTTATCAAGTGAAGTGGAGGGCATTTCATACATGGAATCCATAATAATGGTTTCCGAAATAGACCTTAATCCACGTGCACCCAATTTGTATTCTACAGCTTTGTCTACAATGTAGTCAAAAACCTCCGGCTCAAAACTGAGCTCAACATCGTCCATTTCGAACAACTTGACATACTGTTTGATGATGGAATTCTTTGGTTCTGTCAGAATGGCACGGAGTGCATTCCTGTCCAAAGGATTCAAATAAGTCAAAACTGGCAAGCGTCCGATAATTTCTGGTATCAAGCCAAAGGATTTGAGGTCCTGAGGTGCAATATACTGTAAAAAATTTGTTCTGTCAATCTTATTTATGTCTTGTGTGGCACCATAACCGACCACTTTTGTGTTCAGTCGTGCTGCAATCTTCTTTTCGATACCGTCAAAAGCTCCTCCACATATAAACAAAATATTTTTTGTATTCACTGGTATCATCTTTTGATCCGGATGTTTTCTACCTCCCTGAGGCGGTACATTCACCACAGCACCTTCCAGAAGTTTCAGAAGTCCTTGCTGAACACCTTCTCCACTGACATCACGCGTGATGGACGGATTATCTCCCTTACGTGCGATTTTGTCGATTTCATCAATAAAAACGATTCCAACTTCAGCCTTGGCGACATCATAATCTGCCACCTGCAAAAGACGGGTAAGGATACTTTCGATATCTTCTCCCACATAACCGGCTTCTGTCAATACAGTAGCGTCTACGATGGTGAAAGGGACATGCAGCTTCTTGGCAATCGTTCTGGCCAACAGCGTCTTTCCTGTTCCGGTAGAACCAACCATAATGATGTTGGATTTCTCAATCTCAACCTCATCACCGCTGTCTTTTTGCAGAAGTCTTTTATAGTGATTGTACACCGAAACCGACAGGAATTTCTTAGCCTGATCCTGACCAATGACGTATTCGTCGAGGAATTTCTTGAGTTCCTTGGGTTTGGGTAATTCTTCTTTACTTAAACTAAAAGCATTATTTGCAGTCTTACCGTCCTTTTTGTCAACTTCGCGCACCATTTCAAAGGCTCTTTCTGCACATTCTGAACAGATATTACCTGTGGATCCGGATATGAGCAGATTGACCTCATCACGATTGCGTCCGCAAAAACTACACTTATCTATAACTTTGGCCATTCTATTTTGTTCTGGTCATTACTTCATCAATCATGCCGTATTCCTTCGCTTCAGCAGAAGTCATCCAATAATCCCTGTCAGAATCTTTCTCAATCTGCTCGTAGGTCTTACCGGAATGGTCGGCAATTATTTCGTACAATTCTCTCTTCAACTTTTGAATTTCGCGGGCTGTGATTTCAATATCTGAAGCCTGGCCTTGAGCGCCACCCATCGGCTGATGAATCATCACTCTGGAATGCTTTAAGGCAAAACGTTTGCCTTTTGCTCCGGCTACCAGTAAAACGGAGGCCATAGAAGCAGCCATACCGGTGCAGATTGTTGAAACATCACTATTGATAAACTGCATGGTATCGTAAATACCGAGTCCGTCATAAACAGATCCACCGGGGGAATTCAGATACAGGGAGATATCCTTACCGGGATCTGCGGAGTCCAGATAAAGCAATTGTGCTTGTACAACATTGGCGGTGTAATCATCAACCTGTGTGCCTAAGAAAATGATCCGGTCCATCATTAAGCGGGAGAATACATCCATCTGGGCAACATTCATCTGACGTTCTTCAATGATTGTCGGAGAAATGTAGCTGCTGGTAATTTTCATATAGTCGTCCAACGCCGTACCACTCATTCTTAAATGACCGGTGGCAAATTTTCGAAAATCATTCATATACCTATTTGATTTAAATTTGAAAAGGCTAATCTAAGCCGAAGAACAAATGTATTAATTTTTTTATTATCTGAGCAAAAAAAGTGAGAGATGTCTAAAAAGGAAATCTCTTGAAAATCGTTGAGTTTCTTCCCTTATAAACAGCAGAGACTGTCTCGGTGAGACAGCCTCTGTTTACAGGTTTGATTGCGCTAAACAAAGAAACTCAATCACTTGAATGATTGATTATTATGCAAAAAGCTTATTGAAATCTTCTACACTGATTTCTTTTTCATTCAATTTTAAGGCGCCTTTCAGGTGGGCTGCAACAATGGTTGACATAGCCTGATCGATAATATTGTTTTTAGTTTCCTCTTTCTTGAGCATATCGGTGGCATAACCTACCAACAAATCGTCCGGAACACTCATCATACCGTATTGGGCAAATTGTGTTCTGGCAATTTTCTTGGCCGTTTCAATCAGATCCTCTTCTGAAACTGTCAGGGAATTATCTTTCACGATTTGTTCCTTGATCATGTGCCATTTTAAATCTTCGATCATTTTTGGCATTTCGGTTTCCACTTCTTCTGCAGTACGTTTTTCGTCGGTGGTCAACATCCAGCGTTTCAGGAATGCAACAGGGAAAGCAACGTCAGCCAATTTCTTGACCAAGACCTTTTCTGCGTCCAGCATGAAACGGTAATCACTTTCCGGAGCCAATTGTGCCTCGATGGATTCTTTCACCTTAGCACGGAATTCTTCTTCTGTTTTTACGACATCCTTGCCATAAATCTGGTCAAACATTTCCTGATTGAGTTCGCCTTCCTGATAACGGGTGATTTCTTTTACTTCGTACGTAAAATCTGAAACCATATCCTTGGCTACTTCTTTAGGTAAGTGAAGCAATGAAGCCAATTCACTTTCAGCATTGTCGTAAGCCTTTGCAGGATTGAATACAACGGAATCACCAACACCAAGACCAATCATTTTAGCCTTTTCTTCGTCATTCTTGAAGTAAGCAGGCATCAGGACAGCATCTTCAACTTTTACGCCGTCGGCCTGAATTTCGGTAAGGAGTCCTTTGATGACATCCCGTTCTTCGGATTTCTCAACCTGGACGTACGTGCCGTTACGTGAAGACATGCTCTTCACTTGCTCGTCTACCATTTCGTCCGTTACCTGAACGTTGTAGAAAGGTACAGTATCTTTTTTATTGATGGTGATATTGATTTCAGGAGCCAAAGCAATATCGAAGCTGAAATCAAAATCTTCTTGTTTGTCAAAATCAAAGTCTTCCTGTGATTCGCAAGGGAGTGGTTCACCCAGAATGTTCAGGTTGTTTTCCTTGATGTAATTGTATAAAGCTCCAGAGATGGCGTTTTGAATTTCTTCAGCCAGAATGGCCTTACCATACATCTTTTTAATCAAACCTGCGGGAACATAACCTGGACGGAATCCTGGTACATTGGCTTTTTTACGATAGGTTTTGAGCGTGTTCTCAACCTTCTCCTGATAATCAGCTTTCAGCAGCTGAATCTTAACAACGGCATTGACCGGATCAATAACTTGTTTATCTACATTCATTTTGATGAAATTTTTTGAGCCGCAAAATTACTTTTATTCTTTGAATTGACAAAACATTTGGGGAACTGTTTGATTAATATCTGATTGTTTTCTGACAGGTTGCTGAAACATTATTTCACCTATTCAGATAAAATGGTCCGTTTCGGATTATATTTGCACAAAATATTCCTGTATGAAGAACATCTACCCATTGGAAAATTCGCTCATTTTCCGAATCATCTATATTCTGGTCGTTTTTGCATTCGGCCTGTTTGTATCCTATTTAGTATTCCTGTCTATTCTTTTTGTCCAGGCTGGCTTCGATGTTTCTGTTCTAAATGAACGGATTGGCCATTTCTATACCGATGTTTATCTGATACGCCTGATGCAGGTTTGTCAAACCATTTTTGTTTTTATCTGCCCCCCCATTATACTTTCAATGCTTTACAAGGTAAGTCCGAAAGAGTTCCTGCATCTGAATAAACCAAAACCAGATCACGCCATCATCGCCATTTTGAGTATTCTGGTTATGATGCCTTTGATCAATGTGCTCGTAAAATGGAATGAAGGAATGCATTTACCCGCATCGTTGCAGGGCGTGGAAGCCTGGATGCGGGAATCCGAAAATACAGCAAAAGCGGTTACTGATCTGATGCTGAAGGGCTCCGGATGGTACAACCTCACCATCAATCTGATTATTGTCGCTTTATTGGCCGGCATAGGTGAAGAGCTGCTTTTCAGAGGCTTTTTTCAAAGCTTGTTTTCAAGAATGATAGGCCCCGGCAAAAATCCGGACAAAAAACCAGACTGGGTGATGCATACCACCATCTGGACGGTTGCTTTTATATTCAGCGCCATTCATCTCCAATTTTATGGATTTATCCCAAGGTTGCTCCTGGGTGTATGGTTTGGTTATTTAGTATGGTGGACAGGATCTATCTGGATTCCTGTGCTGGCACATACCACGAACAATGCCCTTTCAACGATAGCGGTCTATTCCGAAAACAACGGGCTCCTGAATGGTGACCCCAACCTGATTGGGCTGAACGAAACCTGGTGGCTTTGTCTGATTTCCATCGTCTTGATGGCCGCCATGGTCGTTTACCTGAAAAAAGAGAAACGCAGGTCAAGGCAATAGTCCAGCAGGTAGGGAAAAATAAAAAGAGCTACCCACCCCTATTTCACTTTTTACCCAGATCGCTCCCCCGTTTTCCTCAATGAAATCTTTGCATAAGATCAGCCCCAGACCAGATGTCGGCTCATTCTCCGTACCTGACCTTTTGGTATTCACATCCAACCTGAAAAGATTGCTGAGCATAGTCTGGTCCATTCCTATCCCATTATCCTTGATTTCCACTACCACGAGCCCCATTTCATCTAAAGCGGCATTGATCTCCACTTTTCCACCTCTGGGTGTAAATTTTATTGCATTGTAAACCAGATTCCTTAGAATACTTTTTAGCATATGCGGATCGACAAAGACCGTCTGTATCAGGTCTATATTTGGTCGTAATTCAATTTGTTTCTGAGCAGCTGTATCTAAAAAACTGGTAAGGATTACATCCACTTCTTTAGATAAATTCATACTATATGGCTCCGTTAACATCAACCCTTGTTTTATTCTGGACCATTCCAGCAAGTTGTCTAAGAGCCGGTAAAGATTGTTGGCTGAATCGTTCATCATTTTGGAAATTTCCAGAATATTGGTAGTTGACAAGTTCTCAATGTTTGTCATCAGTATATCTGTAAATCCCATAAAACTATTGAGCGGACCTTTAAGGTCGTGCGCAAGTATGGATAGAAATTTTTCCTTTTCAGCATTCGACTTTTGCAGTTGCTCCGTTTTGAGGTTAATTTCCACCTCCACCTTTTTACGTTCATTGATATCAATTACGATACCAGCCATTTTCCTTGGCTTTCCCTCCGTATCTCTATTTACAATTGATCCTAAATCTCTAATCCAAAGGTATTCACCTGTAGAAGACATGATCCTGAATTCAATGTCGTAGATATCATTCTTTCCAAGCAGAAGATCTTTCATGGCTTGAAAGGCAGCCCCATAATCCTGAGGATGTATCAGATCTGTAAAATCCTTATATCTGATAAATTTATCCGGTTTATAACCAAACATTTCAGAACTTCTGGGATCAAAGTAGACCCGACGATTTGTAAGGTCAACCTCCCACCATGCAATATGTGCAGCAGCCATCAGATACTTAATCTTATCCTGATATTTCTTTAATTTTTCGACAGCATCTTGCCAGTAGGATGAGCCAAATGAATTTACAAGACCATCGTAATCGTTCTGGAGTTTCTGAAGTTCTCCAACCAATTCTTCCCGCGTTTTATTGTCGTATCTTCCCATAAATTGGTTTTATGTAAAACATTTTTCTGTTGAGATTGTTAAGTTCAAATAAAACCATTTTTTTTTAATTTTCCGAACTAATAAGAACCTTTATGGAATATTCAGTGACACACAATTTCAGTGCCAACAGGTTCGAGGTACTATTAGATGACGGCCAGACAGCTTATCTGGATTATAATGAAACAGTTATCGGATTAAATCTGGCGCACACCTATGTTCCAAAACCTTTTGAAGGCAAGGGTATTGCTTCAATAATTGTAAAATTTGCACTGGAATACGTAAAAAGGAATGATATACCATTCATTCCATCTTGTCCATTTGTTTCCATTTATCTGGAAAGGCACCCCGAATACAGAGTGACGGGAAAATAGAAAAATGCATAGGTCTTGTGGTAAAAAGGCGTGAAAGTTTTAACTTTACGTTCAGAATTGTTTTTGCCATCCACTCAAATATGATATTTTCTATGATAACCATTCAGGAAGCAACGCTACAAGACATCGACCTAATTCGAGAAATTGCCGGAAAAACATGGTTTGCCACCTATCGTGAAATACTCTCTACGGAGCAAATGGAATACATGTTTGAGATGATGTATTCGGTGAAATCCATTACCAGGCAAATGACCGAACTAAACCATCGTTTCTTTTTCGCCATCCAGAAAGGAAAACCGTTGGGGTATGTATCCATACAACAACAAAAGGTGGACCTTTTTCATTTGCATAAGCTCTACATTCTTCCAGAAGGTCAAGGGAAAGGGGTCGGTAAGATCCTTTTCAACAAAGCAGCTGACTTCGCAAAAGAACATGCAAATGGTAAGACCTGTACAATGGAACTAAACATGAACCGGGAAAATAAAGCCCGGTATTTTTACGAGAAAATGGGTATGCACATCTGTGAAGAGGGCGATTTTGAGATTGGAGGTGGATACTTCATGAACGACTATATCTTCCGGATAGAATACCCGGCAACCACAAGTGGAAACCATTGACGAAGACACTTCGCAAACGATTTATTTGGTTTTTAGAAAGGCGTTTTCATTTCACGACTTTTGATTTCTTGGATGGAAGCTGAGAATCTGCTCCCTTAAATAAGTCTTATCCATGTGCGTATAAATTTCGGTCGTCTGTATACTTTCATGACCAAGCATCTGTTGAATGACCCGGAGATTTGCGCCACCCTCCAGCAAATGCGTGGCAAAAGAATGACGGAATGTATGAGGACTGACTGTCTTTTGTATACCGGCCAAAGCGGCTTGTTCCCGGATGATGCGAAAAACCATGGATCGACTCAGTCCGGCTCCACGGCGATTGAGAAATACAAAATCTTCACTTCCCTTTTGTATGCTCAGGTGGTTTCGGTCGAGCTTCCAGAGTTGAATCTCACGAATGGCTCTTTGGGAAATCGGAACCAGACGTTGCTTACTTCCCTTTCCTTCCACCATGACATACTCCTCTTCAAAATAGCAATTAGACAGTTTTAAGTGAACCAGTTCAGAAACACGCAGACCGCAACTATAAAGAGTCTCCAGCATGGATTTGTTTCTTTGCCCCTCTTTCACAGACAGGTCAATCCCATCCAATATGGCATCAATTTCATTGAGACTGAGCACCTCGGGCAGATGTTGACCCAGTTTGGGCGAATCCACCAGCTCCGTGGGATCATTCTGAATATAATCCTCTATAATCAGAAACTTGTAGAATGCTTTAACCCCGGAAAGAATTCGCGCCTGTGAACGGGCATAAATCCCCACATCCCTCAGTTGGCAAAAAAAAACCTCGAGATCGGCTGTCTTTAAATTCAGAAGATCCTTTGTATCACCCACATAATCAATTAATTTCTGCAAATCGCTGAGATAAGCAGACACCGTATTGGATGAAAGAGATTTCTCCAATTTGAGGAAAGCAATATATTTTTTAAGCCAATGTTGAGTTGTTTCCATTCTCCGGCATGTGAATAAGAATATTTTTTCTACCTTTGCAACGTAATTTGGCCGAGATTTTTGAAGCAGGGCAAAACCCTCTTCACGACCTTTTTACAGTGAATTTCATGTACGAAAATACAAAAAAATCGGCAAGTATGATTAAAATTGCCATCATCAACGGTCCAAATCTAAATTTACTGGGTAAAAGGGAGCCAGACATCTATGGTAACCAGTCTTTTGAAAATTATTTTGAATCTTTAATGTTGCAGTATCCAGAGGTTGAATTTGTTTATTATCAATCCAACCATGAAGGGTCTCTGATCGACAAAATCCAGGAACTGGGTTTTGAATATGATGGCATCGTACTCAATGCAGGAGGATATACCCATACATCCATTGCCTTGGGCGACTGTATAAAAGCGGTTACAACCCCTGTCATTGAGGTGCACATTTCCGATCTGAAGCAGCGGGAAGATTTCCGTCAGATATCGATGATCAAGCAAGCCTGTAAAGGTACTATTGCAGGTTATGGAATGGACTCATACCGAAGAGGAGTTGATGCTATTCTGGAACTTCTCTCCTGATAATACTTACTGAAAAACACAAACGGTGCCTGCGTGCACTTTCAAAAAATTGCTAAGTATTCATCAAAACAAAATAAACTATTTTTTTTATGTCAAAACACACCAAGATTGTAGCTACCATTTCCGACAGGCGTTGTGAAGTTGAATTCATCAGAGAATTATTTGAATCCGGTATGAATGTCGTTCGAATGAATTCTGCCCATTTGAACGAAGAAGGTTTTCAAAAAATTATCAGCAATGTCAGAGCTGTTTCTACGGAAATTGGCATACTAATGGACACAAAAGGTCCGGAAATTCGTACCACTGCCATAGAGAATGACGAAGATCTTCAGATCGTGACCAGCCAGAAAATCCGCTTTGCGGGTGATCCAAATGGCATCACTTCTTCTGAATGCATCTACTGTTCCTATACCAGACTGGTTAAAGATCTATCTGTTGGTTCCAACCTTCTGATCGATGATGGTGAAATCGATTTGCTTGTCATCGAAAAGACTGCTGACTATTTGATTTGTGAAGCACAGAATGACGGTAAACTGGGAAGCCGCAAAAGCGTGAACATTCCTGGAGTGCGTATTAATCTTCCTTCACTCACCGAAAAGGACAAGAAGAATATTCTGTTGGCCATCGATTACAATGTGGACTTCATCGCACACTCTTTTGTACGTAACAAACAAGACGTTCTTGCCATACAGGAAATCCTGGACGACAATGTAAGTCCCATCAAGATCATTGCCAAGATTGAAAATCAGGAAGGCGTTGACAACATCGATGAAATTCTTGAAGTAGCCTACGGTGTCATGGTTGCCCGTGGTGACCTCGGTATCGAAGTTGCTCAGGAAAAGATTCCCGGTATCCAGCGTATGCTTATCCGCAAATGTGTGGAAGCCAAGAAACCGGTCATCGTTGCCACCCAGATGCTTCACACCATGATTCAGAACCCAAGGCCTACCCGCGCAGAAGTGACTGACGTTGCCAATGCCATCTACTACCGCACCGACGCCTTGATGCTCAGTGGAGAAACTGCCTATGGTAAATATCCTGTTGAAGCAGTAAAGACCATGGCCAAGATTGCAGAAGAAGCAGAAAAGACCAAACAGACCATCAACGACATTCAGGTTCCTATGCCGGAATCCAAAATGGATGCAACATCCTTCCTGGCACAGCAAGCCGTAAGAGGCACCAATACGATGGGTGCAGAAGCCATCATCACCGACTCTTATACTGGATCGACAGCACGCTATATTGCAGCGTTCCGTGGTAAAAAACCGGTTTACGCCATCTGTTATCATGAACGTACCGTGCGCCAGCTGGCACTATCATACGGCGTATTCCCCATCTATCAGGAAATCAGAAAGAACACCCGTGTCTATCTGGTGGTAGCCCTTAAGATGTTAAAACAAAAAGCTTTACTGAAGGGCGAAGACGAAGTCATCTACCTGAGCAGTAGCTTTGGAGTTGCCGGAGGCACAACATTCCTGGAAATCAACCACGTTGACACCATCATCAACAACGCTGATCATTTCTTACTGCCGAACTTCCCTGCAGAGAAATAAACCTCTGACATGGATGACGTTTTAGAAGAATACCTTTCCTCCCACATGGATCCCGAACCTGAGCTGCTCAGTCAGCTCAACAGGGATTCTCATGTTAAGCTACTGAACGGGAGAATGGTATCCGGACATTTCCAGGGACGTCTGATCGTCTTGCTTTGTCGCATGATTCGTCCTAAAAGGGTACTGGAATTGGGAACTTTCACCGGTTACTCAGCCTTGTGCTTTGCAGAAGGCACGGATGAGGATGCAGAAGTACACACCATCGAACACAATGACGAACTGGAAGACATGGCCAAAGGCTGGTTTTCCCGTTCTGAGTTCGGTTCCAAGATTCATCTGCACATCGGTGATGCGTTGCAATTGATTCCAGAGTTGGATGGATACTTCGACCTGGTTTTCATCGATGCCGACAAAAGACAATACATTGAGTATTATGAAGCCATTCTTCCAAAAATGAAATCAGGCGGATTTATCCTGGCTGACAATACACTTTGGAGCGGCAAAGTCCTGAGGGATATAGCCCCTAACGATACTCAAGGTCTTGCTGTTTCAAAATTTAACGACTACATTGCAAACGATATCCGGATTGAAAAGATCCTTTTGCCAATCCGTGACGGATTGACCATCATACATAAAAAATAACCAAATGGAAACGACCAGACAAAATAAAATAAACCGCTTGTTACAGAAGGAACTAAGCGACGTCTTCTTACTACAGACCAAAGCCATGCACGGTGTCATGGTTTCCGTCAGCCAGGTCCGTGTTAGTCCGGACTTAAGTGTGGCGCGCGCATACCTCAGCATTTTCCCTTCCGAGAGAGGTGAAGAACTGATCAAGAATATCAAGGCCAACTCCAAGTCCATCCGTCATGAAATTGCCGGACGTGTCCGCTTTCAACTGCGTAAGATGCCCGATCTGAGTTTCTTCCTGGACGACTCACTGGATTATGCTGAAAACATCGATGCTTTACTGAAAAAATAAACGATTCGTGAACCTACCGTTTCACATAGCCAAACGATACCTGTTTTCCAAGAAAACACACAATTCCATCAACATTATTTCGATGGTGTCGGTATTTGGTGTGGCTGTAGCTGTTGCTGCACTTATTTGCACCATGTCTGTATACAACGGGTTCCAGCAATTGCTTGGAAACATGTACAGCAATTTTGATCCTCAATTGAAAATCAAGGTGGTTGAAGGGAAAACGTTCACTACAGACAGTAAAGCCTTTGAAGCCATCAAAAAAGACAAGGATCTGGCCGTTTTTTGTGAAACACTTGAAGACAATGCCCTGGTTCAATACAAGGATGCACAAACGAGTGCAACCATCAAAGGAGTATCCGATAATTTCGGTCAATTGACGGATATGGAGAAAATCATCTATTCCGGCCGCTTTATTCTAAACGAATACGACTTCAAGTACGCTACAATTGGGGTTGGGCTGGCCAGCACCCTTGGTACGGGAAACTCCTTTATTGATCCTATCACCATCAACGCGCCCAAACGCCTGGGCACCATCAACCTGGCCAATCCGACATCCTCTTTCAAGGCGGCACGTATTCTGCTTAGCGGCACTTTTGGCATCAACCAGCCGGATTACGACAACAACCTGATACTGGTTCCCATTGATTTTGCCAGAGACCTCTTTGATTATACAAATGAAGTTACTGCTGTGGAAATCAAGCTGAAAGAAGGTGCAAACACCGAATCAGTGAAATCACGTTTTTCCAGATTGCTTGGCAGTACGTATACCGTGCAGGGAATCATGGAACAAAAGGCAGATTTCTACCGCATCAACCGTGTAGAGAAGTGGATGACTTTCCTCATTCTTTCGTTTATCTTGCTCATTGCGCTTTTTAATGTCATCGGCTCCTTATCCATGTTGATCCTTGAAAAGAAAAAAGATGCGCAAACCCTGAGTGAACTGGGCGCAGACAATAAAACCATCCGACGTATTTTCTTATATGAAGGAAGAATGATTGCCTTTTCGGGTGCCATTCTCGGCATTTTCATCGGTGCCATCCTTTGCCTGCTTCAACAAAAATTCGGTTTGCTTAAGTTGGGGGGCGGAGGCGACTTTATCATCGACGCATATCCTGTCCGACTCCTGTTCAAGGATGTCGTACTCGTGTTCATCACTGTTTTGGTCGTGAGCATACCTTCCACATGGTGGCCGGTAAAAGCATACTTCAAAAAAGAAGAAAATACAGATTTATAGATAGAATACCAGTTACAAATGAGGTTTGAATCTGAAAAATGGCTGATATGTATTTTACTTGGGGCTGTTCTTTGCTCCATTCAGATAATTCATGCTCAGATACCTCATGGTGGACAGCCATTGGCGCAAGGAGTCGAAGAAACGTCCAGATTACGTGCCGCAGTGGATTATTTTGTCGAAATGCCCTCCTTCAATCTTGACTCCGTACTTGCCATTGACAATCTAAGTGGAAACCGTTCAGGTGGAAGTCTCAAATTCGCACACACATTTTATGTTGACTTATCTCCGGAAAATTCAGGCATCGTATTTCATACAAACGACGGGATAAAAGTCTGGAAAGTGGGTATCCGATCCGCCGGTGCATACACCATCAATGTCCTTTTCGATGAATTCTCCCTACCAGATGGAGCCCGGGTTTTTCTCTACAATTCAGACAGAAGTACCGTCATTGGTTCCTTTACCAATGAAAACAGACCAAAAGGCGGTGAATTTTCCGTTGCTCCCGTGGATGGCGAAGAATTAATCATAGAATATCATGAACCTGCCAATGCTCCATTTCCGGGAAAGATTCGGATAACGGAAGTGAACCACGACTATCGTGGACTCTTCAGAGCCGGAACACGTTTTGGCCTACTCGATCTACCCTGCATCCCAAATCTGAGCTGCGACAACACCTACAGTACCATAGGGCAAAGTGTCTGCCTGCTGATCATCAACGGGAATACCTATTGCACCGGGACATTGATCAACAACACGAAGCAAGACGGAACACCCTATCTGTTAACAGCCTCTCATTGTTTTGGCGGAAATCAGAACGCGAACGACCTCACAACCAGACTGGAATTGAGCACAAGGGTTGTCGCTTTCCTGAACTACGAATCACCCCGATGCCAGAACAATATCAGAGGTTCGGATGACTTTTCGGTTTCAGGAAGTGTCAGCAGAGCAATATCACCGGATATCGATTTTTCGTTGCTGGAACTGACAGAAATGCCTCCATCCGATTACCGTCCATACCTGGCAGGTTGGTCCCGTGATTCTACCTCTGCTGCCGGTGTCCCTTTTACAGGAATACACCATCCATTTGGAGAAGTCAAGAAATATTGCATCGAATTGGATTCAATAATCAGAAAAGACTGGATATCTGGTACCCAAATTGCGACAAAAAATCATTGGTTCGTTCCACATTGGGAAACCGGAGCTACTTGGTCAGGATCCTCCGGTTCTCCCCTTTTCGATAAGAACAATTTACTCAGGGGAGGTCTGACAGGAGGAAATTCCGGTTGTGAAGAGGGTGAAGCGGGCGATTATTATTACCGTTTCGACAGAGCCTGGGATCAATACTCAAGCAGTGATCAACAATTGAAGCATTGGCTCGATCCACTGACTCAGGCAAACGATCAAAGTCCGGTTTCACTTGGAGGTCTGGACCCATATGCAGAGAATCCGGCCAAAAGAATCAACAACCTGTCAGAATCAGATTCACTGGGTATCATCCATCTGAATGCACCCAGAGTTGGTTCCATTTTTGGACATAACAGTTTGGGAATCACCTATTTTGCTGAACATTTCAATACATCTGATCCAAGTATGATTGAAGGTGTTTATCTGGTCTCAGCTCAGGGCAGGCTCAACAAGGACAGGCCCATTACAATACGAGTCTATGAAGGAGGAAGCAGACCTGGCAGGATTCTGGGCAAAGCCATACTAAATCCAAGTTACCTGGACTTCTCAAATGGAGTACTTGTTGAAAAAGAAACGTCCTATTTCAACAATAGGGAAAATTACATCCGATTTGAAACACCCATATCAGTAAGCAACGATTTTTATGTGGGATATGAGATTAAATATCCTGAAACTGCCCTTGTGGATACATTCAATTTGTACGGAGCCATCAGGGATTCAGCTAAAAATACAGCCTTTTTTAAGAAAAACGGTTTTTGGTATCCGTATACAAAACTGACTAACCAGCCCGTTTACACGTCATTATGGATAGAGCCTGTCATCGCTGGAGACACCATTACAACACCCAACCCTTATATAGAAGAAGACAGCTCCACTGTTACCACAGAAAATCCCATCATTGCCTATTCATCCGATGAACTCACGATCTACATCGCTCTGCCGGAGGATTGGGAAGGATCAACCAATGTGGAACTATTTGACTTCAATGGCCTTAAAATTAAGGAATCCTTCGTTTATCCTCCAATAGGCACCATCTCTTTCCCGGCACACAGGGATCGTTTTTTCATAATCCGGTTACGTAATAAAGATCGTGTTTACGTAACAAAGATTGGTACTGTAAAATAACATCATACTTGATAAATTCTTAACTATCATTAATTTATTTGATTTTAGGGTTTTGAAAATGAACTTTTCCCTTTTATATTTGTAAATAATAAGTATTTTTGTGGTAAGAATACACTATTAACTCTATAAATTCAAAGACACATGAACAGAAAACTATCCCTGTCATTAATTTTGACAAGCATGTTGTTGTTAACTTCCTGTGCAGGAAAGTTTGCACCAACCAGTGATTATTTTACCGTGACACCTCAAGTGTTGGTAGCACAAGGAGGTAAAGTTCCTGCTACTGTTGATGGAACATTTCCAGCAAAAGCTTTCCCGGTTAAAGGAATTGTGACCATCACTCCAGTATTGAAATACGAAGGTGGTGAAGCATTGGGCACACCTATCACTTTGCAAGGTGAAAAAGTAACAGGTAACAATAAAGTAATCAACAAAGCAGGTGGTTCATTCAGCGTAAGTTCTGTGTTTGATTATATACCTGCCATGAGCAAATCGGAACTGTACCTTCGTTTCTCAACAACCATTGGTAAGAAGGTTATCGATCTTCCGGAAATCAAGGTTGCAGACGGAGTAATCGCCACTGAAGCTTTGGCTGATGCTACTACAGCAACACCTTCACTTTCAGAAGACAAATTCCAACGCATCATCAAGGAAGCTCACGAAGCCAGCATCATGTTCCTAATCCAACAAGCTTCTCTTCGTAAGACAGAATTGAGTTCAGAAGGTGTTAAAGGACTTAGCGATCAATTCGCAATTACAGCAGCTGACGAAAACAAACAAATCGCCGGTATCGAAGTTTCTTCTTATGCATCTCCTGATGGATCTTTAAGCCTGAATGAAAACCTGGCTTCCAACCGTGAAAAAAATACAGTTGACTTCCTGAAAAAAGAACTGAAAAACAAAAAAGCAACTGAAGGCCTGGAAGCTATCACTGCCAAGTTCACAGCTGAAGACTGGGAAGGTTTCCAGGAATTGGTCAGCAGCTCAAACATGCAGGACAAAGAATTGATCCTTCGTGTATTGTCTATGTACTCAGATCCAGAAAAACGTGAACAGGAAATCAAAAACCTGTCAGCTGTCTATGACAACCTTGCTGACGAGATTCTTCCTAAGTTGAGACGTTCTAAAATGACTTTGACCGTTGACATCATCGGCAAAACCGACGAACAAATCAAGGATCTTGCAGTAAACGATGCATCCAAACTGAATGTTGAAGAACTTCTTTATTCTGCTACCTTATTCAGCAAAACTTCTGAAAAAGAAAGCATCTACAAGAAAGCCACTGAATTGTTCCCTAACGATTACCGTGCATACAACAACTTAGGTGGTATGGCATTGAACGCAGGCAATACCTCACAGGCTAAATCCTATCTTGACAAAGCATACGCTTTGAGCAAAACATCTGATGTAAACAGCAACCTGGCTCTTTATTCAATGGCCACAGGAGCTCCTGCTTCCACCGTTGACTCTTATCTTGGTGCTGGTGCTGGTGCAGCTGGTGTAAACGAAGCCATGGGTATCCAATACATCAAAAAAGGTCAATACGCAAAAGCTGTTGAAGCATTTGGAAATACCAAATCAAACAACGCAGCTTTGGCTCAATTGTTGACCAAAGACTACAGCAAAGCTAAATCCACTTTGGATGCTGTTGCAACTCCAGATGCACAGACAAGCTACCTGAAAGCTATTATCGGTGCAAGAACCAACAACAAAGACTTGGTTGTAAGTGGTTTGAAGGCTGCCATCAGTGCAGACAAGAGCTATGCCAAGAAGGCCATCAACGATTTGGAATTCTCTAAATACGTTACAGACCTTAGCGTTGCAGCATTGCTGAAATAATCGTAAATATCTATATTGAAAAGCGGGAAACTCCAATTGGAGTCTCCCGCTTTTTTTATGGCCTGTTCGGATCAATCAAAAAGTAGAAATTAGTCCGTTAAAACCTATTAATAGTGTATTGCTATGTATCTTACCGATTGATCATTTTTTGTGCTGCAGCTTGATATCGATCGCCATGAATATCGATTTTCGAAATAGCTTCTTCCATTTGCTGAAGATCGGCCTGAGTCAGCTCCACCGATAAAGATTCGATATTTTCATAGAAACGCTCGATCTTCGTAGTCCCGGGTATTGGTACTATCCAGGGTTTTTGGGCCAGTATCCATGCCAAGGCTATTTGAGCAGGAGTTACCTGTTTTTGATCAGCAATTTCCATCACTAAAGATACCAACGGTTGATTGGCTTTCCGGTTCTCCAGATCAAAACGTGGTACTGAATTTCTAAAATCAGCACTGTCAAAAGTCGTATCCACGTCTATTTTACCGGTTAAAAAGCCTTTCCCAAGGGGACTGAACGGAACAAAACCGATTCCCAGCTCTTCCAGTGTTGGCAAAATTTCGGCTTCCGGCTCGCGCCAAAATAAGGAATATTCGCTCTGTAATGCGGTCACCGGCTGAACGGCATGTGCCCGACGGATGATTTTAACGCCTGCTTCGGATAGCCCGAAATGTTTCACTTTGCCCTCCTGAATCAGCTCTTTCACCGTTCCGGCAACTTCTTCTATAGGAACATTTGGGTCAACCCGATGTTGATAGAGCAAATCGATGGTTTCGATATTCAGTCGCTTCAGTGAATCTTCAACTGTTTGCCGGATGTACTCTGGACGACTGTTCAAACCAATCGATTTTCCATCCTGAAAATGGAATCCGAATTTGGTGGCTATAACCACATCGTTACGAAACGGCGCCAATGCTTCACCAAGCAGCTCTTCGTTGGTGAAGGGCCCATATATCTGGGCTGTGTCAAAGAAGTTTACGCCACTTTCTACCGCTTTGCGAATCAGTGCGATCATCTCATTCTTATCGCCTGCAGGACCATAGCCAAAGCTCATACCCATACAACCAAGACCCAGAGCGGATACTTCCAGTCCACTATTGCCTAATTTTCTTTTTATCATATTCTTTCTTATTTAGCTATTAAATTCTATTACCCAACCACCTCACGATAGCGGGATCTCTATGGCCAAGTTTAGTTTGATCGCCAATGCGTGGGTTCTCTAACGGGCACACATTTGACCAATAAGTTCATTCCATCTTTTGAAAATTGATGAGCAAAATTAAAACAAAAGCCGCAGTGAATTGTTTTCTCTGCGGCTCGTACATTTTTGCTGGTAAGCTCAATTAATAAGCTAATCGCTAACGATTTCCTCAAAATGTTCCTGTGCCCAACCAATCATCATCTGAACAGCAGGCATGATACCTTTTCCCATATCGGTGAGCGAATATTCAACCCTCGGAGGAACTTCCGCATATGCTTTCCGAACAATCAGCTTATCTTCTTCAAGTCGTTTTAGTGTGCCAGATAAAACTTTCTGCGAGATGTCTGGTATTGTTTCATTCAATTTTTTATAACGAAGGGTTCCACTTGCTTCGAGTGTGCACAAGATCAATAATGACCATTTATCACTAAATCGGCTCAATACATTCCGTATGGGACATGTGGGGTATTTTAAGTCTAGTTGATGCATAATTTAATCTGTAAGTTTACACAAATGTATAAAGAATCTCTAAAAGAGAGTATTTTATTTATCAGGATTTTAGCCACAAAAAAAATATATATTTTTTTCCGTCCTAACCTATTCTTTTTCAGCATTTCTAACTTTAAAGGTTCGTAACGAACCGTATTGTCTGCATTTTGTTTACTATATACTTTTGCAACATTATCATTTAAAAACAAAAATCAGTATGAGTAAACTACAAGTTTTAAATGGCTGGGCAAAAATCAGCAATTATTTTGCCCGTCGCAGTGCGCAGAGCTTCTTTACCGAAAATCAGATGGCATTTGCTGCAACAGGCTGCGGCTCCTCTTGTGGAAGTGACGACCAGAAACCAAAGCCTTCGTCATGCGGAGCTTCGGAAGATGAACCAAAACCTTCGTCATGCGGAGCTTCCGGTGATGAACCAAAGCCTTCTGCTTGCGGTTCATCTTGTGGAGCAGACGACAAGTAATCTGTCAAAACAAAGTCACGATGACCGCGAGGTCGTCGCGACTTTTCATTACAAACTGGAATAAACATACTTTATGGAATACTTTGCATTTCAATGGCACATTACCGACAGTTGCGATCAGCGCTGCCAGCATTGTTACATTTTTTCTGAAAACATCCACCTCAAGCTGCACGAAATGAGCTGGACCGATATTGAATCCACTTTTGCCAATTGCCTGGACATGTGCCAAAGAGTCGGTCGACTACCCTATTTTTATATAACTGGTGGTGATCCCATTCTGCACAGTCGGTTTTGGGACATTTTGGCCTTGCTGAAAGACCACCAAATCCCTTTTACGATACTGGGAAATCCTTTTCACCTGACCGACGAAGTGTGCAGTAGAATGAAATTTTACGGATGTGAACGTTACCAACTATCCATCGATGGGCTACGCGAAACACACGACGCCATCCGTAAGCCAGGCTCATTCGATATCACTTTGGAAAAAATCAAGTGTCTGCGCAATGCGGGTATTCGCTGTGCCATCATGACCACCGTGTCTGGTACCAACATTCACGAGATTCCGGACATCATTGATTTGGTGGTGGAGCATCAGGCTGACGTGTTTGCCTTTGCGCGCTATTGTCCAACAAGTACTGAGAAAAGTACACACCTTACTCCCATGCAATACCGGGAACTTCTGGAAGTGTGCTGGCAAAAATTCGAAAAATACAAAGATTCGGGCACTAGTTTTAATCTGAAGGATCATTTATGGACACTCTTTCTGTATGAAAAAGGCCTTTTTGCCATACCTGATGATACTCAAAAAGACCTGATTTACGACGGGTGCAACTGCGCCAACTGTCACCTGACCATATTGCCGAAGGGCGATGTCTACGCCTGCCGCAGGTTTGAAAGCAAAGTGGGTAATGTATTCGAGGAAAAACTTTTCGACCTGTTTACCGGAGATGCCATGGATCAGTACCGCGAATACGACAAGTTTGAGAAATGTTCCCAGTGCGAGCTGAAAGCCTTTTGCCGTGGATGTCCTGCAGTTGCTTACGGTTATTCCAACAGTTTTTATGCACCCGATCCACAATGTTGGAAAGTATTGGAAACCTATGCGTAAGAATACATGTTACAGATACTAAAAACGAATAGAATGAAAGCTATCGTATTAAATCATACGTGCACACCAGAGGATCTTAAAGTCAGTGAAGTGCCAATGCCCGTCGTAAGACCGGGTTGGGTATTGATCCGGGTGAAAGCTTTCGGACTCAATCGTTCTGAACTGATGATGCGGGAAATTGAGGCCAATGCGCCCTATATTCAATTGCCTCGTATTTTAGGAATTGAATGTGTCGGCGAGGTGGTTTCCGATCCGGATGGAAATTTTCAGGATGGGCAAAAGGTAGTCGCATTGATGGGTGGTATGGGGCGTTCATTCGATGGCAGTTATGCCGAATACGCATTGATTCCGTCTAAAAATGTATTCTCAGTGAAATCAGATTTAAGTTGGGAAGAACTGGCAGCAATTCCGGAAAGTTATTATACAGCCTGGGGTTCGTTGTTTGAATCACTTCAACTGAATAAGGACGATGTATTGTTGGTTCGCGGAGGAACCAGTGCTGCAGGTTTGGCCGCCATTCAACTGGCAAAAACGACAGGAGCCATGGTATTGGCTTCGACTCGTAATAAAGAAAAAAAGACCTTATTGAAAGAAATAGGTGCCGATTATGTACTGATCGATCATGGTACGCTGAAAGAGCAACTCTACCAACTTTTTCCAATGGGTATTACCAAAGTATTGGAACTCATCGGACCTGAAACACTTTTTGATTCACTCAGCCTGGTACAGAAAAACGGGGTGGTCTGTATGACCGGAATATTGGGAAAGAAAACTACGATAGATCACTTCTATCCCATTAAGGATATACCTTCGGGAGTCTATCTGACTGGTTTTGTAAGCAATTCCCCTACTCAGCAGGCGATCGATTCCATATTCTCCATAATCAATATACATCGGCTCAAACCTCGGATTGCAGCCATTTTTTCCCTGGAAGAAATGGCGAAAGCGCATCGTTTGATGGAAGATAACCGTGCAAATGGAAAAGTAGTAATTAAATTATAAAAAAATAAAATATGCCACATGTAACTATTAAACTGTACCCAATAGGGTCAGAAGAGATTAAAATCAAATTAGCAGAAGAGATCACTCGTGTAATCATGAACGTAACCAACAAGCCGGAAGGTGCCATTTCCATTGACATACAGGAAGTAGAAGAAACAGCATGGATGGATGAAGTGTACAACAAGGAAATTAAACCAAAAATGGATACACTTTACAAGAAACCCGGATATTGATGTTTTGAACAAACAAGATTTAAGAATCTGGCGAAACACTCCTTTTCGGAATATTTCGACCAGACTTTTCCATTAATTAGCCAGTAAACATTTAAAAGGCTCTTTCCAAAATCCTCCGACTTACTTCCGGTGTAATCTTGCCTGTTTCTGAAAGGGCTGTCATTCCATGAGCCTTTAATTGATTCACCACGTCAGATAGTTGTTCGGCTTTGACGCCATATTCCGATAAGTGGGTTTTGATACCCAAACTCTCGAAGAATTTTCTAGTATTCTGGATGGCCAGATCCATTTTTTCATCGTCATGACCTTCGGTAATGCCCCAAACCCGTTCGGCGTATTGCAGCAGTTTGGCTTGTTTCTGATCTTTCATTTCTGCCAACAATGCCGGATAAACGATGGCCAGGGTCTGACCGTGATCAATGCCAAACATAGCTGTCAACTCATGACCAATCATGTGTGTAGCCCAGTCCTGAGGAACACCAACGGCAATGATGCCATTCAGAGCCATAGTCGCAGCCCAAACGTGATTGGCGCGTGCATCGTAATTTTCAGGTTCAGCCACTGTTGTTGGACCAATTTCAATCAGCGTTTGCAAAATACCTTCGGCCATGCGATCCTGAACTTTTGCATCGACAGGGTAGGTAATATATTGCTCGGCAGTATGCACAAATGCATCCACAACGCCATTGGCTACCTGAATGGCAGGCAGGGTGAAGGTGTAAACGGGATCAAGCACCGAGAACTTTGGATAAACCAGGTTGCTCATGACCGGGTATTTTCCGTGCTCGTAACTGATGACAGCACCGTTATTCATTTCAGAACCGGTAGCAGGCAAAGTCAATACGGTACCGATGGGCAACACTTTTTCAACGGTGTCAGAAGTAATGGGAATGAAACCAAATTTCAACAAATCCGTTGCATCACCTTTGTAAAACGAAGCCAGAGCAATGAATTTGGTTCCGTCAATAACCGAACCGCCGCCTACTGCCAACAGAAAATCAATGTCCTCCTTGCGGACAACATCTACTGCTTTCATCAGTGTTTCATAATGTGGGTTTGGTTCAATACCAGCGAATTCGACGACCTTGCGATTGCCCAGTACGGCTTTTACCTGATTGATCAGTCCACTGCGCTTGGCGCTTCCGCCACCGTATGTCAGCAGCACTTTAGCATCTGTCGGCACCAGATTTTTGATACCGCTCAATTGATCCTTGCCAAATAAAATGGTTGTTGGATTGTGAAAACTAAAATTGTACATAGTCTATACGTTTTTATGGGTTGTTTATATTCTTTTAGAATCGGATTTATCTCAAAATCTCACTGCAAAACTACAACAAAAAGCCGCAGAGAAAGTTTTCCCTGCGGCTCAAACAATTATGCTCAAAAGCTCAATGAATAGGATTGATTTATTTTAACGCATCTGCCAGGACATTTGCAAGTGGAGTGGTAGGTCGGCCAATAAGTGCAGAGAGCTGCTTCTTATCGTCGAACAATCCGCCCTTAGAAGCGCCTGTGTCCGAATCGGCCAACATGTGTGCCAAACCTTCTGGTAATCCGAAACTTTTCAGAATATCGGCATATTGCGTTTCAGTCAGGTTGTTGTAAGGAATTGTTTTACCGGTTTGATGCGAAATCTCTGCAGCCAGATCTGTCAGGGTGTAAGCCTCATCTCCTGCCAATTCATAGACCTTGTTTTCATGACCTTCACCTCCCATAACCACAGCTGCCGCTTCGGCGAAATCAACCCGGGCAGCAGAAGAAATTTGACCATCACCGGCACAACCTATAAAAGCTCCGGCACCAACGGCACCTTTAGCCGAACCGGTATAATTTTCGGTGTACCAACCATTTCGAAGTATCGTGTACACCAATCCCGATGCTTTTATGGCCACTTCCGTTGCCAAATGTTCACCTGCCAGCCCAAGCGTAGAAGTATCGGCATGTAAAATACTGGTGTAAGTCAGATGCTTTACACCCGCTTTTTTGGCAGCCTCAATAACGGCCAGATGTTGCGGCAAGCGTTGCCCGATTTCGTTGCTTGAAATCAACAACAATTTATCAATGCCCTGCAACGAAGCTGCCAGACTTTCCGGCTTACTGTAATCAAATGCACGGGTTTCCACCCCTAAATCTTTTGCCTTTTCCGGGGTTCGTACCAATGCCACGATGTTTTCTGCAGCCACTTTTTGTATCAATTTCTCTACGACTAGACGACCCAATTGACCAGTCGCACCTGTTATTCCGATTTTCATTTTATGTTTTTATTAAATGAGTGAATATGAAATTCCCAAACTTAGAATAAAACAAAAAGTGTACGGTTTAGTTTGATCTTTTGCAGGAACAGTTCAAGGAAATTCCTCCGCGTGTAGAATACTCGCTCACCGAATTGGGCATAAGCCTCTCGCCTGTGATTCGGGAATTGGAAATCTGGGGTACCGAAAACGTGCTGGCAAACCGATTGAAGTTACTTGCTCGGTGCGGTTCCGATTCCAGATAGACATCTGACACCTTACGATTTTCGTTTTGAAAGATATCGTGATAATTGAATCGCATCGATTCGGAACGCTCAAAAGTCATACCGTTTTATTATGTAAAAGCCTAAACCGGCTCCTTCCAATCCCCGTTTTCACGAATCAATTCAATCAGTTTATCCACGGCTTCCCCTTCCGGAATGGCACGTTCCACGCACTCCTGACTCTTATACAGGGAAACCTGTCCCCTGCCCGCACCAACATAGCCATAATCTGCGTCAGCCATTTCGCCGGGACCGTTGACAATACAGCCCATGATACCAATCTTAAGCCCAATCAAATGAGATGTTCGTGCTTTGATCCTGGCAATGGTCTTCTGCAAATCGTACAATGTACGACCACAGCCCGGACAGGAAATATATTCCGTTTTGCTCATTCTAAGGCGACTCGCCTGTAAAACCCCAAACATGACCGACACTTTTGAGGAAGGAGTACTTGCAGAAACAACTTCATCAGCCGAAGACTGCAATAAAAGTCCATCTCCAAAACCGTCCAGTAGAAGCGGTCCAAAATCCAGACCCGCAATGATTTGTTCCTCCTCCCGACTTTTTGCCAGCGCCGGTTGGGCAATAACAACAGGGAGGTTGCAGGCATGACTCAACAGGAAATGGAAAGCAGCTCTTTGCTCAGCAACCTTGTTTATACGATGACTTTCCAAAATCAAAACAACATTTGAAAATTGATTCAATTGCTGCACCAGAGCATCAGATAAATCATCCAAACTCAGCTTTAAAAAACGGACAAACGGTTCAGATTTCTCCAATAAAGTGATTTGAGAAACGTCATACACAGGATAAGCACCCTTTTGACCTGAATAGGCTGAAACATCGCAAAGTTGAGGAATGTCATCTGCACGATTCAAAAAGTAGTTACCACTATAAATATAGTCCGGCTTTAGTTCAGAATCGCTGAAATCAACGTTCGAAAAACGGCCATCCGCCACTACGACAGGTATTTGTCCACCCCCAAAGGAGCCTACGGAAAGGGTTTTCCTGCGGTGAAAAGAAAAGGCATCAAAGCCTGAAAAGGTTTCTACATCAATGGGCGCATCCTGACTTCGTTCCTCAATGAGCCGGACAATTTGTCTGGCAACCGGGATTTCCAATTCCGGATCCTCACTGAGAGAAACCCGGATGGTATCACCTATGCCGTCTATCATCAATGTACCAATGCCTACAGCCGACTTGATCCGCCCGTCTTCACCGTCACCCGCTTCCGTCACACCCAGATGCAAGGGGAAATGCATATTTTCAGAATCCATCCGGGCCACAAGCAACCGAACGGTCTGCACCATGACAAGTGTATTGGACGCTTTGATAGAAATCGCTACGTCTAAAAAATCTTCCTCCACACAAATACGGAGAAATTCGAGGCAAGATTCCACCATTCCGGCAGGTGTATCACCATATCGGCTCATGATCCGGTCTGAAAGAGATCCGTGATTCACACCAATTCGTATCGCGGTATGATGGGTTTTGCAAATGCTGAGAAAGGGCACAAAGCGATCTCTGATTTTTTGCAATTCATGCACATATTCTGCTTCAGAGTATTCAAAATGCTTGAATGTCTTGACGGGATCGACATAATTGCCCGGGTTGATTCGAACTTTCTCCACATTCAAGGCAGCAGCGTCAGCAGCCTTTGGGTTGAAATGAATATCGGCAACCAGGGGAGTCATATACCCCTGAGCGCGAAGTGCAGTACGTATCAGAGCGAGGTTTTCAGCTTCCCTGACCCCTTGGGCGGTCAGCCTGACATAATCCGCACCCGCTTCAATAATTCGTTTGCATTGCTCCACACTGGCATTCGTATCCATCGTTGACGTATTGGTCATCGACTGGACACGGATTGGATTGGATCCACCAAGAGGGGTGTTGCCTATCTGTACGGACAAGCTTTTCCTTCTGGAGTAATGAAACAAATCGGAACAGTAATTCATTTAATTGGTTTTATAGTCGAACTTCAGTTCTTTGAGTTCTTCGTTTGCACGAACAATCTTCTTTTTGAGGCTTGCCTTATACTCCGTGAGTCTATTCTGCAATTCAGTATCGTTCTGAGCTAAGAATTGAACGGCCAGGATTCCTGCATTCAACGAAGCGTTGATGCCTACAGTCGCAACAGGTATGCCCGGAGGCATCTGAACGATGGCCAGAAGAGCATCCATGCCGCTCAGGCTGGCACTGATGGGAACACCTATGACAGGTAAAGTGGTGGATGCAGCAATGACACCCGGCAAGTGTGCCGCCATACCGGCAGCAGCTATAATTACTCGGATTCCTCTGCCAGCGGCATTCTTAGAAAAAGACTCCACTTCTTCCGGAGTACGGTGTGCTGATAGGGCATTTATTTCAAAAGGGATCTTGAAATCATTGAGCAATTCGGCCGTTTTTTCCATCACCTTCAAATCGGAGGTGCTGCCCATGATAATACTTACAACTGGATTCATTCTAAAACTTTATTTGGTAAATTCGATATATTCTTCAGCGCTCAACAGGCTATCAAGCTCCGAAAGATCTGTCAACTTGATTTTAATCATCCAGCCTCCTTCATAGGGTGCCTGATTGACCAACTCCGGCTTCTCTTCCAACTCCGGGTTCACTGCGATGATTTCACCCGATACTGGCATAAGTAAGTCTGATACTGCCTTTACAGCCTCAACAGTGCCGAAAACAGCTTCTTTCAGTTTGGTTTCGCCTACATCCGGCAATTCTACGAAAACAATTTCTCCGAGTTCAGACTGGGCATAATCCGTAATACCAATCAAGGCATCTGAGCCTTCCACCTTAATCCATTCGTGATCTTTGGTGAATTTTAAATTTGAAGGAACATTCATAATTGTATTTATATTTTTAGATTAAGGAATCAGAAAAAAAGTGCAACATACGGAAAAAGCACCCAAAAAGAATCCACCACAAACCTGTTCCAGCGTATGCGCTTTCAGGTAAAGTCTGCTGGCACCTTGAAGTCCGGCCAAAAGCAGAATTCCTGACAATAGAAACATAGGGGTCATGGCAGAATTCAGACAAAACAAAAAGATAGCGCTGACAACACAGCCAGAGGCCATAGCATGTGCACTTATTTTCCATTTTAGGGATATAAAAAAGGCTAAAAAAGTGGCCAATATGGAACCCATGAATAGTTTAATGATCCACCACGGCATTTGATATTTGTATAAAAGGTAACAACCTGTAATATAAGATATCAGTGTGATTAAATAAGGAAATACGCGCTCCGACCGGATTGATACATCATAATCACTGACGTGCCCTGCTTTTTTAAGCAGCCAGACACCAAATCCAGGTACAAAACCGTAATTCAGAAGAACAATGCCCTCAATATACAAACGGTAATTCAGAGGCAGTTCACTGAATACACCGACGGAGAATAGCAACAGTATTCCATAGAAAGGTAGAAGCAGCGGATGCAGAATAGATGAAATGATTTGATGAAATGTTCGCATATATTAGGTTTTATTTTATTTCCCGACGTAGACGGGCTACCGGAATTTCAAGTTGATCTCTATACTTGGCAACTGTCCTGCGTGCAATGACGTACCCCCTGGATTCGAGAATATCACAGAGTTGTTCATCTGTCAAAGGTTTTCCTTTATTTTCTTGTTCAACGCTTTCACGAAGAATGTTTTTTATTTCAAGTGCTGATACTTCATCACCGCTATCCGTCTGCATGGATTCGGTAAAGAAGTATTTTAAGGAGAAAATTCCAAATTCCGTTTGAATGTATTTGCTGCTACTAACCCTTGAAATGGTTGAAATATCATATCCGGTCTTTTGAGCAATGTCTTTCAGAATCATGGGTTTGAGATTTTTCTCGTCTCCATCCAGGAAATAGGTATACTGATAATCCACAATGGCCTGCATGGTACGCATCAGTGTTTCCTGGCGCTGATGCACCGCATCAATGAACCATCTTGCCGAATCGACCTTTTGTTTGGCGAATTGTATTGCTTCCCTGGCCTCTCTGGTCTGATTGTTGACATTGGCATTATAATCCTTGACCATATTAAAATAGGCAGGGCTGACATGCAGTTCGGGAAAAGTACTATTATTCATGGTCAATTGCAAAAAACCGTCATTATTTTCGAGATAAAAATCGGGCGTCACTTCTTCCATCGATTGTTCCATCGTGGATCCATAGACGCTACCAGGCTTGGGATTAAGTCTGACGATTTCCTGTATCATATCCTTAAGCTCATCCATGCTGCATTCCATGCGCTTAACGATGGTATCGTAGTGCTTCTTGGAAAACTCCTCAAAATAACATTCCAACAAATGAAGCGTTTTTTTCACCAGCTTGGACTGTTTCTTTCTACGGAGTTGCAACAGAAGGCATTCCTGCAGGTCGAAAGCGCAAACACCGGGAGGATCAAATGCCTGCAGCAGGACGATAATTTCCTTAATCTTGCTGACCGGAACTTCCAGTCCAATGTGTATGGCAATGTCATCGGAAAGCGACTCCGGTTCTCTCCGCAAATATCCGTCTTCATCAATACTTCCAGCAATAAAATCGGCTATAGACTTGTCGGTTGGACTAAGCTCCTTTAAATCAAGCTGTTCCTGTATGAAGTCATGCAGGGACATGTTGGAAGAAACCAACACCCTTTCCCGGCGTTCTTCGTTACCACTTCCCGGCAGTTGAGAACGGTAGTCCGGAATATCATCGTCAGAGGCATAATCCTCGATGGTGAAATCCTCGTTGGTCCCCTCAGACTCATCAAAAGTCAAATCTTCTTCCTTTGTCTGGGGATCCTCTCCGACTTCCAGCGCCGGATTTTCATCGACTTCGCGCATGATGCGTTCGCACATTTCCAAAGCAGGAACTTCCAAAAGCTTCACCAACTGAATTTGTTGGGGTGATAACTTTTGTTGCAATCTCTGGTTTAGTGTCTGGCGAAGCATAGTCATTCTTTATTTTGGACAAAAATACAAAATTCCCCCGTAGCTTTGACTAATAACGGAAACTACTGCCACCAAGAAATTCTCTCAATAAAGACGTGGGAGGAATCTCCGGATCGGAAATGGGTACAAAATATTCCAAAAATCTCAATAAACGGTGTGCCTCAGCATATTCGGGACAATTCTGTGGAACCTGTCTCAATATCGGTTCAGCAAAGCTTCTGAGCACAGAAAATTCAAAGATCAGCGACGAGTTAAACATTGCTTCCGCATTTTCCTGGTAGGGGAATATCCATTTTTCCTCACCACTACGAACACTTTCCCAACGGGAAATAGTTTCTTTGGCAGAATACCCCCTATAACGGGAATCCCGGATAATGCGCCTAAGCAGTCTGTTATCGGCAGTCGGTATCCAATTATGGTCATCCAGTGACATGGAAGTCAGTGCAGAAACATACACCTTAAAGGTTGATTCCAAAGGTATTTCAGGAAGCAAATCCGGATTAAGCGCATGAATGCCTTCCAATATCAGGACCGACTGGTCATCAATTTTCAGCATATCACCAAGAAATTCCTTTTTCCCGGTAGAAAAGTTAAATCTGGGTATTTCCACTTCCGCTCCGTTGAGCAGTTCTTTCAATTGTTTGTTAAATAACTCCAGATCAAGCGCATACAACGATTCGTAATCGTAGTTGCCATTGACATCCAAGGGGGTTAGCTCCCGATCGACAAAATAGTTGTCCAGTGAAATGGGTACCGGCTTCATACCAAGCACCATTAACTGAATGGCTATGCGTTTGGAAAAAGTTGTTTTTCCGGAGGATGAAGGTCCTGAAATCAGCACCATCCTGACTTTACCTTTTTGTTGAATGGCATCCGCTATCTTTGCCATTTTCTTTTCTTGAAGGGATTCGGAAATATTGATCAGGTTGGTGGAATCCCCCCTTAAACAGGCCATATTCAAATTGCCTACATTGGACAAGGACATGATCATATTCCACTTCAGATACTCCTTAAATACGCCCAGCAATTTTTCCATCGGAACTATCGTCTGCAAAAGTGACGGATCTTCGCGGTTGGGAATTTGCAGAATGAAACCATCGAAGTAAGGGGTGATGTCGAACAGGCTAATCGCACCGGAAGTAACAGCCAGCGCACCATAATAATAGTCGATGTGCCAGCCCATTTTCCAATATCCACTATATATGGATCCCCGGGTTGTCAATAGATCCACAATATCCTGACGACCACGTTCTCTGAACATTTCTATGACTATAGACGTTTCTTCTTCGATAAACTCAATGGGATTGTCCGCCAGAATAAACTCCTGCATGCGTCTTTTTACAGCTTCCAGGTCCTTTGGTTCGGTAGGCCTACCCAATTGCAATTCACAGAAATACCCTTTTGACACAGAATGTTCCAGACGAAAAACGCTACCGGGGTAAAGTTCCGTAACGGCAGCAGACAAGAGAAACGTCAAGGTTCTCACGTAAGCACGCATACCCGAACTGCTGTTTATATTGATAAACTCAATTCGCTTCGGGTTATACAGCTCATAGCTCAAACTGACAGCCTTATTGTTCACCCTTGCTGCAATGGCATTTGGCAAAACAAGTGATGCCATTTTATCATACACATCCTTAACACTGGTGCCCATAGGAAAAAGTTCATATTCACCGGTATTGACGCAAAAGACTCGAATCGATTTTCCCATAAACAGATAATTACTTATTTTATGCTACTAAATTACTATTTTTCTTTTTTCCATAGGCACTTATAAGCCTTTAAGCATGTGAATTTAGGCAAAAAGAAGAATAATATCAATCCAACTTTCTTTAATATAAGGATTTTTAAATAAAATTAGGTGTATATCTCTAATATTTCTATTACTTTTGCCACACTTTTGAAATTACTGAAACTATAATAACCAAAAAAAACAAAACTTTTTAAAATGAAAAAATTTAGTGTTCTTTTTACAGTGGCCATGCTGGTTATCAGCGTGAGTTTTGCTTCTTGCAGCAAAACTTCAGCTAGCAAAATGAAAACCGCTGCAGATAGCTTAAGCTATGCATACGGTGTAGGTATGGGCTCAAATATGGCTCAACAATTGGATCAATTCCCTGCAAAACTTAATGTTGATCTTTTTATGGCCGTTTTTGAAAAGGCATTGAAAAACGACACCGCAGATTTGGCTATATCACCTGCTAAAGCTTACGAAGTATTCCAACAATGTATGGCTACCGCACAAGTTGAAGCTACAAAAACAACAAAGGCTGAAGCTAAAACTTTCCTTGAAAAGAACGGTAAAAAAGATGGTGTAGTTACTACAGCTTCCGGTTTGCAATATCAGGTTATCAAAGAAGGTACAGGTGTAAAACCTAACGACTCAACAGTTGTTAGCGTACATTACCATGGTACTTTGTTGGATGGCACCGTATTCGACAGCTCTGTAGATCGCAAAACTCCTGCAGAATTCCCATTAAATCAAGTTATCCCAGGTTGGACGGAAGGTATCAAACTGATGAGCGTTGGTTCCAAATACAAATTCTGGATTCCTTCAGAATTGGGTTATGGTGACAATGGCGCCGGTGGCAAAATCAAACCAGGTGCACTTCTGGTATTTGAAGTTGAATTGTTAGGCATCGTTGATCCTAAAGCTACTCCTGCTGCTCCTGCTGCAGTACCTGCACAATAAGATCCGATAAGAATAAATTAAAGGCGGTTGATTCCATTTTCGCGAGTCAACCGCCTTTTTTGTGTCATAACGTACACAATAAGGACCTTTATTTCACTTTTTTCAAGCAGAACTGGACAAATTGAATAAAAAACGTTTACTTTGCATGTATTAAAACCTATCAATATGAGTACACCTTACGTCTCCGAAAAAATTGATAATCTGGATCGTCAGATTCTGGAAATCATTACCCAAAACGCGCGAGTTCCGTTTAAAGACGTTGCCGCAGAGTGCGGTGTTTCTCGTGCCGCCATACACCAGCGTGTACAAAGACTTATAGACCTGGGTGTCATTACCGGCTCAGGTTATACCATCAACCCAAAGACTCTGGGTTACCAGACATGCACGTACATCGGGGTAAAACTGGAAAGAGGATCCATGTATAAGGAAATCATTCCTGCTTTGGAGAAAATCCATGAAATCATAGAATGCCATTTCACGACAGGTCCTTACACGGTCCTGGTAAAACTGCATTGCCGCGACAACGAACATCTGATGGAACTGTTAAACCGGAAGATTCAGGAGATACCAGGTGTGACTGCCACAGAAACCCTTATATCACTGGAACAAAGCATCAAGAGACATATCCCCATCACTTTGTAGGAAGCTCAAATCAGGAGTCTGTCTACAAAATCTCTATCCTTCTCCAATTGGACGACCAAAGCGCCCAAATCCGGGAAGGATTCTTCTTGTCTGAAAAGTTGTACGAATTCCAGGCTGAGAACCTGACCGTAAAGATTGCCTTCAAAATGCAACAGGTAAACTTCAATACTGGTCACATCGTCGTCCTTCAGAGTGGGCCGCTTACCAATATCCAGCATCCCTTTGTAACGCTTGCCGCCAACAGTAACCCAAACGGCATAAACACCGAAGGATGGTATCAGTTTATTGGGGTCTGAGGGTTCAATGTTGGCCGTTGGGAAACCCAGGGTCCGTCCTATCCGATGTCCACCTACGACTTTTCCTTTCAGCGTATACAGGTACCCGAGCGAGACATTGGCTTCTTCCAGCTTGCCCGCAAGCAAACAGCGCCGGATCAGCGAAGAACTAATCGTTAGGGACTCTTTTTTCTTCTTTTTAACGACCTCTGAAAATAAATAGGGTTTTCCCAGAACAACCTCAATACCCAAAGCCTTTCCATACTTCTGATAATCTTCAAATGTATCGGTCCTACTGTTCCCAAAACGATGGTCAAACCCAATGACCAGGGTTTTCACGTGCAGCTCCTGCTTCAGTATTTCATCCATAAAATCCCTGGCGGTCAGGTTGGACAAGTCGGAGTCAAAATGGAGGGTACGCACATAATCAACTTCTGTCCTGTAAAGTCTGTCCTCTTTTTCAGACTTGTCTGTGAGCAACTGTGGACAGAAATTGGTGTGAAGTACGGTGCGGGGATGTGGCCAGAAACTGATGACCATAGATGGCAGGCCTTTTTCCAGAGCCACCTGTTTCATCTCATTGATCAGGAACTGATGCCCACGATGTACGCCATCAAAGAAGCCCATGGTGGCCACGCAGGCCTCAGGCTGAACCAACTCGCCCGTAAAGTCCTCAAAAGGTTGTGGCTGGTACGTTTTCATGCCCAGCTCTCTGGCAACCCTGCAGTTGTCGGGCCCATCATCCACCAGAAGCGTTTCTTCCGGCAAAATCCCTGAATCCTTGATGACATATTCAAAAATCTCTCGATTGGGTTTGCAACTCCCTATTTGGTAGGATAAATACTGCTTTTCAAAACATTCCTTCAGCGGGTAGCCTGCCTTATCAAAATCCTGCAGCCTTGTGATGTGAATGGGGTTGGTATTGCTGAGCAAGAAGACACGGTATTTTTTGGAAAGGTCGTGCACCATTTTCATCTTTTGTTCGGGGATATCCAAAAGGAAGGCGTTCCAGGCCTGGTCAATCTGCTCATCGGTCAACGATACATGGAACATTTTGCGGATTTCATCCCTGAAGTCCTCAACGCTGATGCCTCCTTTTTCGATTTCACCAAACGGCCCTACATGACCATAGGGTGTCATATATTCTGAGACTTGCGGCATACCCAACGCTGCAAAAGCATCAAGGCATCCCTGCTGATCGAGGTTTATCAAAACCCCGCCAAAATCAAATACTATATTCTTTATCCCTTTAAGACGAACCATACCGAAAGCTTTTGTTAACGAAGCTGTTACCCGAACAGTTATGCAAATATACAAAGAATTCAGCTTCAGCTCTTGGCTAATTCGCAAAAAAGATGTAATATTGCACCCGATTTCGAGATCACTCTCGAATCGGGCCTATAGCTCAGTTGGTTAGTAGCACCTGACTCATAATCAGGGGGTCACAGGTTCAAGCCCTGTTGGGCCCACCCCAAGATTAGCAAGCACTTACGATGGATTTCGTAGGTGCTTTTTCTTTTTGTTTGCACACAATTTGCCCACAACTTCTATATTCCCATCGTCCGGATGTAGTAATTTAAGTTTTTCTTCAGGGTGATCGTCCTTATTTAAAATACTTCTCTACCAACTCCATCAATTTGTCTTTTCTGAATGGTTTTGAAATATAACCGTTACATCCGGCTGCTATTGCTTTTTCGTCATCCCCTGACATTGCAAAGGCTGTTTGTATAATAATTATTACCTCAGTATTAAATTTCCTGATTTGCTGGGTAGCTTCATATCCGTTCATCTCGGGCATTTGGATATCCATCAAAATCAGATCAATATCAGGATTATTGCGGCAAATTTCAACCGCTTCAACTCCGTTAAATGCCCTTAAAATTTCTTTGCCAAACTTGCCAACCATTATTGTCATGAGCTTTGCCGACGAATCGTCGTCTTCGGCAATTAAGATTTTTAATATTTTCATTTCGTATTTTTTAGCGGCTGCTTGAATTTCATTTTTAGTGACGTTTTGGTCTTTCTCTCCACTATAAAATGGAAGTGTGAAATAAAAAGTGGAGCCTTTCCTTTCTTCACTTTCAACCCAAATCTTTCCACCTAACATTTGGACATATGCTTTTGATATAGCTAAACCAAGTCCTGCACCCTGACGGGCCATTTTATCGGCAATATCAGCTTGAACAAATCTTTCGAAAATCGCAACCTGCCTATCGTGTGTAATGCCTATGCCGGTGTCTTTCACGTAAAATTCGATGGTTTTAATTGTAGTGTCCAGGCTTGCCTTGTCTCTAACCGAATCGAGGCTGTATCCAAATTCGATTGAACCAGTATTGGTATATTTAATGGCATTTTTAACCAGGTTGGTCAAAATGGCGTAGAGCTTTTCTCTGTCAGTTAAAAGGACTGCATCTTTAATAGAAAGTGCACATTTGTAGGATAATAGTATCCCTTTGTTTCCAGCTTCTGTTTTAAAGAAATTATAGAGGTATTCGATTTGATCGTTCACATTGGTTTCACTAAGCGATACTTTCATCTGACCCGATTCGATTTTCGAGATATCAACAATATCGTTGATAATGTTTAACATCCGTGTACCACTTTTTTCAATAATACGGATATATTCCTGTTGTTGCTCACCTGTAAGACCTGGCTCTTTTAAAAGTTCGGAAAAACCCAGGATGCCATTCATCGGGGTGCGGATTTCGTGGCTCATGTTGGCCAGGAAAGCGGATTTCAGGCGGTCGCTTTCTTCGGCGCGTTCTTTTGCTGCAATCAATTCATTTTCTGTTTCCTTAACTTTGCTTATGTCGAATGAAATCCCGCCAATGGCTGGTTTTTCGTTTGGTAATTTCAAATAAAACTTATAATCGTGCAGCCATATTCCCTGATCCTTGATTTTGCAGAAATATTGCAGATCGATATTTTTTAATTCCGAATTCAACACTTTTCGGTCGGTCTGCTCCAGCATTTCGGCAACGTGTGGTTCAAAAATGATCTTTGCCGAACTCATTTCATTCCTATTGGTAGATTTCACAATACTTTCCACCATTTTATTTTTGTAAATATGATTTAGATTTTCGTCCTTGATATACACAAAAGCAGGAGTATTCTCCATGAAGGCTTTAAAAATGGCTTCGCTCTTAAGAACTTTGACTGTGGCAATTTTAACTTTATAACGTAGTAAAACAACAAACAGAATCAATATAACAATCAGAAATAAAGCAAGGTAAATTGTATTATGGACCCATTTAGGAATAATAACTATGGAACCTATTTCACCATGCGACCATTTTTGCCTGGCTATGTTGTAAACCGAATTTCTGTTATGTTTCCAATCATGGAGATACCTGTTCAATATTTCAAGCAATTCTCCGTTTTGATTTTTCCTGATAGTGAAAAAAATATCAAACGGATTGAAAATAATCCCGCTTGAACGAAGGCTGAATTCCTGATATTTTGCGGCGCCAAAAGTGTTGTTTACCACACCGGCATCAACTTCTCCGGATACAATTAAATTAAAAACATCTTCAAAACTGGGAGCCTCAATAAATGTGCAGGTGATTTCAAGTTTTTTTGTTAACTCCTGCAGATGTTTACCGTTCATATCGCCTTTCATTATGGCAACTTTCTTTTCCTTCAAGTCAAGAACACCATTTATATGTGACGAAGGAGTTATATATACTTCACCCCAAACAGTTAGCAATGGCAATGAAGTGTAATCCATGTATCCGGCTCTTTCTTCAGAATAAGCAACACTTGTAAGGATATCGACCTCTCCATTTTTAATACGTTCAAGTCCATCGGCCCATGAGCCATAAATGTATATAAAATCAATATTTTCCTTTTCTGCAATTTCGTTTAAGGCATCAACATAAAACCCTTTTACCTTTCCATCGGTATCTTGAAATATACCCGGATAGAAATTAAATGCACCTACTTTCACCACACGTTGCCCATTGACAATTGTCGCAACTATAACAAAAAGTGCTATCAGGAAAGTTAGTTTTTTCATTTCTTAGGATATTGTATTATCAATCTGTATTTCACTTTTTGGCAGGGTAAAATAAAAAGTTGCCCCCTTTCCAACTTCACTTTCAACCCAAATCCTGCCGCCATTTTTTTCTACAAACTCTTTACAGAGAATTAAACCAAGCCCTGTGCTGGGTTCTTCATCAGTGCCTTTTCGATTGGTTTGAGCATCAATACGGAATAGATTACCAAGCATGGTTTGACTCATTCCGATACCTGTGTCCTGAATAGATATTTCATAGTTCTTATTGTCTTGTAATCTGGCCGAAGCCTTCACTTTTCCTCCTTTGGGGGTAAACTTTATCGCATTTGAAACTAAGTTGCGGATGATGGTTTGGAACATATTGTTATCAGCAAAGACAAACATTTCTTCAGCAATATCAGTTTCAATTTCAATTCCTTTAATTTTTGCCGGGTCTAAAATCATTTCAATACTTCCAACTACAATTCGCCGGAGTTGTATCACTTCAGGATTGAATGGGATTGCTCCTTGCTGAATTTGCGACCATTGCAACAGATTTTCGAGCAAGCAGTATAGGTTGTTGGCCGATTTGCTCATGGTGACAACAATTTTCTGAATTTGAGCCAATGTCAGGCTGGGTAACTCTTCGGCCATAATTTGTGTTAATCCCAGGAAGCTATTCATCGGGCTTTTTAGGTCATGGGCAATAATAGAGAATAATTTATCTTTTTCGGCATTGATTTTTTGAAGTTCTTCGTTTTGATGTTGAATTTGTTCTTGAGTCTGTCTGCGCTCGGTGATGTCTATGAAAATTTCGAGCATTGCTTTTTTGCCTTCAAACATTATACCTGTATGAGTGATTTCAAATATTCTGCCACCCAAAATGCCTGTTGATTCATAAACTTCAGTTATTCCGATGTTTATTCCGGCTCTTAATGGACAATTGGAACACTGGGTTTTATCATCACGATATATACACCAGCATTTATTTCCTATTACTTCTTCCTTAAAATGGTTTTTTAGATTCTCACTCTGAAATAATACAATACCATTTTCATCAACGATATCCATGCCGAACGGAATGGTTTGTAATATATATCGGCTAAATTCTTCACTTTCGCGCAATGCTTCTTCTGTACGTTTGCGCTCTGCTATTTCAACTCTTAGCCGTTGTGTCGCAAGAGCCAGTTCCGAAGCTAGAGTTTCGGCCTCATTCAGCAGTTTGGTTTGTTGCTTTTGCAGAGCATAATTGCGCAGAATTTTAATTTGTCTATCTAAAAGTTCATATTTGATGGCCTGTTCCTGCTTAGTTGTTGGTAAGTCAGAACCCTCCATTCCGGGAAAATTTTTAGCAATGCGCACCTGATACTCATTTTCCATCGAGTAAACCTTGGCCTTGGCGCCCCAATGGTTATAACAGATATAGGCCTGCTTCCAGTAAACATCTGCCAGGCATTCATTGCCAGCTTCTATCCAGAAGTTGGATGCCCGTTCATTAGCAATGCCTTCCCACTGAATAAATTTTTCGACTCGGGCTGCTTCAATCGCCTGATCATACAGTTGCATTGCTTTAACTGGTTGACCATCAATTCTGGCCAGTTCAGCAGATGCCAAAAGGTATTTATGCCCGAAATTTTCCGGACAGTTTTCAGCCCAAATGCGAAGCTTATTCAACATCATGTCAAGCTCGGTGTGCCATTGGTTTTTTTGCGCTGCACTTGCCTTTGAATAAAGTGCGGTGAGGATAAGCATTCGGGCGAAAACATGCTCGGGCCAGGGCAAAAGTCCCTGCGTTCCTACGGTGTAAATCAGTGGTTCAGTTTTGTCAGACGATTCCAGTGCAGCGACGTTACTACCCGACAAGAGCAAGGCAAATGTTTTGAGTACCTTGTAAATACATTCAACCTGTATGTTATGATGCGCATCGACCCGTTTCAGAATGGCCGCATCTGCCCATTCTACGTTTCCATCTAAAGCAAAACTTTCACTCGATAATATGCCGAAAATATTCAAACCTCCTTCCAACAGATCGATAGCCCACTGATTCTGACGCGATTGACTGAATTCGAGCGAATGTTGCGACTCCTGAATAAGACTCGACAAAGGCACACCTTGATAAAACCGACAATACATGTTGTGCCCGAAAGCATAAGCCGCATATTGCAAATTGCCCGAACGAAGTCCGATTTCGTAGGCATCGGTATAATCCTGCGAACCGTAGCTTAAATGCTTAAACCAGTGACGAATGGAACTGCCAATCATCAGATAAAATACACTTTGATCGGACGGGGATTGAAACGTACCAGTCATCAGTCTGGTTGCAAGCTCACCGAACTCTTTTGCAGTAGCGTAATCGCTGTCAACCCAGCCCAACAGACCGCCAAATGCGGTGTGGCTATAACCAACCTGTGGAAGATTTCCATATCGCAGTGTTAGATTTACAACTTTGGGAACAATCACACTCCAAAGTCGTTGGTGCGAGCGGTAGCAAGGAGGCCCCATGGTGATCAGAATTTTTGCAGCCATCAGCATTTCTGGGTTGGTCATAACCGGCAAGTCGGCCAGCGAAGAGATGAAACGGTCCTTCAAATCTTGCCTGACAAGCGCGATTTCAACATCTCGTGCCTGCTCGAAGTTATCTTCGGGAAGGCTTATCCCCAGTGCGGCTAGGGCCTGTTTACCCGAAGCAATTGCCTCCGGATACCTGGCCAGTAAAGTATATTGAACAATCAGAATATTCAAGACTTGCGCCTTCTCGAGCGCTGATATGGAATGAGCGACAGCCTCTTGAATACACTTTTCACCTTCGCTGCGGTCACCCTCCAGAAATTCACATACTGCCCGATCTTTTAAAAGATTCATGGTCAATTCGTGATGTTCGAGCCATAATAGTTTGGCAAATCCGGGCTTTTCGAGAAAACCGTTTGCCACGCGGTAAAATTGAAGCGCCGATCGGTAAGCTGTGGCAGCATAGGCTTTTCGGGCTGCCATTATATTCAACTCCACCATTTTCATCTTTTCGACTGTCTCCTGTATGAGATGACTCCCCGCATTCAGGTCGTTCACAACTTCGAACAATCTTTCGTCAAGCTGTTCAGGTTGAAGGCTGTTCAGTAAAAGCCTGCCAATTTTCAGTAGTATAGACGGAAGTTCTTTCGGTTCAACCAGTGTATAGGCCGCCTGTTGTACTTTATCGTGCAGGAATGTACATTTTGTTGGATCTGAATCATTTTTAACAACGCCATTAACGCTCTCTCTGTCAAGCGGCAAAAGCAATGTTTTTGCCTCACCGGTGAAAAGTATTGATAAGCACTTTTGTGTGGAATAACCGCTAATGATACTCAACATCTCCAGATCGAAGCTGTTACCCAGACAGGCGGCCAGCGAGAAAAGATTCTGGCTATCGGCGTCAAGTCTTCGAAGTTTCAGCGCAAATAATTCGACGACATTTTCAGGTAAATCAATGCCTTCGGCTATATTTATATGCCATTTCCACCGTTTCCCATCGTTGTCGATCCAAATCAGGTTTAAATCGTGAAGGAAACTAAAAAACGACCGCACAAAAAATGAGTTTCCAAGTGTCTGGTTGTGTATGATAGCAGCAAGTCCCTCAACATCTTCGGTGGCAGGTTTGAGCGTATCGGCCACTAATGCCTGTACATCGTTTGCAGTAATATTTTTAACCTGAAGTACTCCCATTGAAACATCACGGCTTTGCAGATCGTTCACTGCCAACATGAGCGGATGGCTTGGATCGACTTCATTGTCGCGGTACGAAACGATCACCTGGAGATAGCGCAAGGTAACACCGACCTGCAACTGCCTGAGCAATTCGCAGGAAGCGGCATCAGCCCATTGCCAGTCATCAATAAAAAGCACCAAAGGATGTTCGGGCTTACAAATGACTTTCAGAAAGTTTCGAAGAACATCAGCGAACCGGTGTCGCGCTTCCTGTGGGCTGATCTCTCCCAGAGGTAGTTGCGAACCAAGAAATGATTCAAATTCAGGAACAAATTCAATTAGCACCTGACCCAAATTACCGATGGATTGAATGATTTCGGCTTTAAAACGTGCATAATCTTGTTCATTGCCCGACTGTAATTTCCGGCATAATTCGGCCAGCGCTTGCCGAAAAGCAAAATAGGGGATATTCTGCTGGTATTGTTCGAACTTGCCTTTTATGAAAAAACCGTTTCTATCACTGATCGGCGTCTGAAGTTTTTGCACAAGCGCTGTTTTTCCCACACCAGAAGAACCCTGTACCAAAAGAACCTGACCATGCCCACTGCTGATGTGTTCAAAGGAATCGAGCAGGATCATAACTTCGCGGTCGCGACCATAAAGTTTATTTGAAATAGTTAGTTCATTCATCGGTTGTGTTTTGATCAGTCGTTGTCTATTTATTTCATGAAATATTTCTGCATCACTGCTGTTTCATGAGTTGAGATTAAAAGGAAAGTATCTGTTGCTGATTGGCTGTTATTAACCTTCGTTTGCCAGCAAACAATATTTACACACCAATACAGACACGCTGTGAGTTTCTGAGTTTACCGCTCGCTATAATTTGTTCAATGTGTGATAATATTATTCTTCAGTATTTGGTTTGGTAATAGAATTGTCGCCTCCACGCTCCAGCACTTCAATCACATCTTCAGGATTTACCAGGGATGTTAATAGAATAACCGGGATTTCGGTTTGACTGTAATTGGCTTTTACCCGCCGGCAAAGCTCAACTCCATCCATTTCGGTCATGCAAATGTCAGTGATGATCATTTGATGTGAAATTGCTTCAAGTACCTTAAAGGTGTGACTTCCATTATTAGAAATTACAAAACTGTATAAGTGTTTTTCCAGAAGTTACTTCAATTTTTCGGCTTGGGTCGGACTGCCTTCAACAACTAGAATATTTATTATTTCTGGTTGATTTTTATTTATCCATTTGATTTTAAATTGGATAGCTATACGCGTAAATTTACGTTTTCCCAAACAAAAAATTGGGAAAAGTTATCACTAAATGGAGTAGGGGAAAGTATGATTCTTTTGTAGGGGAGGCCCTACAACTGAGGCGGTTATACAATCACTCAATTCTTTACCGCAAACAAAGTACATTCGGCATTTTTTGTCATAATCATTTTGCCAAGAATTCAGATATGGTGAGTACTAACCTTTTTATGGCTAATGTTTAGTTTTTTCCTAATTTCAAGAGATGATAAGCCTCAGGCTAACAAACTCATTACCTGAAACTCGCGTTCAGAAAGTGTTTCGTGAAGTCGAGCCACAGAATTGACCAAAACATTAAAGGCCCGTTTTTCGTCAATCTCGGAAAAAATATACATTTGACCTATTAATGTTTTTTGAATAGCCAGCTCCATTTCGTTAAAAGCACTCACCTTCAACACATAATCACTTGCTCCCAGTCAGTGGCCCCGAATAGCATATTGACCCTCAGGATGAACGCTTAAAACCAAAATATTGGGCCCACCCCAAGAATAGTAAGCACTTACAAATTAATTTTTGTAGGTGCTTTTTTATATTGCATAATCCGATACGTCAAATCAGCCATAAACAACGGTATATTTAAGAATCCACCGTCTTGTTTCAGGTTTCTCAAAGAGTATCGAATACTTAAATCGGGAGAAAACTCTTTGCGGTAAAAGGTAAGACTCTTGCCTGTGACGTTTTCATCGGATTTAACTTCGATTGGTATAATATCGTTTTCATGCTGCACCAGGAAGTCGACTTCTGCACGGTTGTCAGATGTCCAATATCGTGGCACACCCTCAAACTGTTGAACCAGGCTATTGAGTATGAAATTTTCGGTCAAAGCTCCCTTAAATTCTACAAGTAGGCGGTTTCCTTCTGCGATTGCACTCGGAGCTAATCCGGATAATCGTCTGAGTAATCCTACATCGAGTGAATAAATCTTGAAAGCCGACAAATCTTCGTATGCATGAAGCGGTAAAGCCGGCTTGGTCACGCGATAAACTCGATATACAAGTCCAGCATTTTTGTCTGACATTTTGTGAACAGACTTGTTCTTACTCTGAACAAAAGCATCTAATGCATCCCTTTGAATAATTATTCATCACATATTCTTTTAAGATACACCTGTCCTTCATAGAATAACTTAAAGCTCGCCTACCTATCCCACATCGGCCCATGCCCTAAAACCTCCTTATTTACCGGACAATCCTCATCATGCGCACCAGCCAAATAACCGATACTCATTAGAAACTCATTGACAATCTCACCGCCCGTGAATCGAAATCGATTCTTAAAAACTTTCACCCATTCATCCCTGGTTTTGGGATGGTGATGTTCGAGCCATTTTTCAAAGGAACCATATTCCTGTTGTAGGCTTAGAATGGTTTTGGCGTTTTCGATGGCGGCATTTATCTTCAGCCGGTTGCGGATAATGCCTGCATCGTTGAGCAAACGCTCACGGTCGGCTTCGGTGTAGGCAGCTACTGTAGCCACATCGAAACGACTGTACGCTGCCCAGAAGGATGCTTCCTTTTTTAAAATGGTTTCCCAGCTTAATCCAGCCTGATTGATCTCAAGAATCAAACGAGCGAAAAGTTCATTATCATCGTGAATGGGAAATCCATAGTGCTTGTCGTGATAGTTCTTGTGCATATCACGGCGTTCCCCGGGTGTGGCGAATTCAATATAGGAACAGTATGACATTTAAAATTCAAATTTTTCGACTTTGGTGGTCGTCAACGCTGAAAGAATGGCTATGTTTTTGACAAAATGAGCGCTCTCTTGGTGGATAGCGAGTGCCTCACTGTCTTTCCAGGTTTCGCAAAACATCAGAACATTGGGACGGGTAGCGCTTTCGTAAATATCGTACGAGATGCAACCATCTTCCAGTATCGAAAATTCAGTCAGTTCTTTGGCTGCTTCCAGAACCTTGGCACGGTTTGTCTCTTCCAAGGATACAAATACATTTAATCGGATCATAGATGGTTATTTTTGGTTAATGCTTTCAACAAATATAGTGATTTCGAACTGGTTTTCCAGTCATTTAAAACGAAAACTGTTGACACCCCATTTGATCCAGGAAAATCAATTAAAATGACAAATAGGAAGTAAGGGTAAGTGAAACGAGTCAACAAATTAATCTCTAACACAACGAACGTAATAACCATCACTATTCGAACTGCCGTTACTGCTCAATTGGTATTGATGGTAATACAAGCGCCTAAACCAAGTATAATTGTTATTCCATACGGTAGAGGTCCACCAGTATCCGTTTTCACCAACACCATCAAACGTCCCATTATTGATGCGGAAACCACCCGGGAGTGCTGAAAATCCAGAAGTGTTGTTTTTTGATAAATCATCGCCAATAGCACCTTTGCCTGAATATAAATTCCAGTCTGTTGTAGCTGCTAAGGATTTAGCAATAACATTATCTGAAATTCGCCCCCAGAAATTATAGCCATTTTCTTTCAGGTAAGTTTCTAGAGTTATCCACTCATCATCGGTAGGTATATGCCAGTCGATAGGAGCTAATCTTCGACTATCATATACCGCATAGCACGTGTATAGTCTTCCATATTTGGAGACATTGCTCTCATCCCCATTGTAAGGCCACTGGTATTTTGGTTCAATTTCACCCGAAATGTCTTTGGTTGCGGGTAAAGTCGTGCCGATAATTTTACCATTGCGATATTTGGTTGTTTTCAGGTTCTCAACCATCCAAACCTGCGTTCCGATTTGTACTACCGTATAGTGGTTGTTATCAGAATCAGTGCAATCAACAAAATTAAAAGAAACCTCTTTGCTTTGGGTTGGGATGTCCATTACAATAGTTTTACAATTACCTGAAACACCTTTAAATTGCAAATGGTCACCCTCGGTGTAGAACATGGTCGTTGTTGAAATAACACTCCTTAACTGGACGTTTTCTCTGTTTATTAGCGTAGCGGAAGCCCCATTTCCAAGAAAATCAATTTCCGGTTTGTTCACTTTTGCCGCTTGACCAATCACTTTTGCCGCGTGTGAATAGCCGTTTCCAACAATTCTGATTACATAAGCTCCTTTTGGCACCGAAAGTTGAAAAGAGTTATCACCGGCAAACAAGTACTTGAAAATTCCAACTATTTTTTTGCCATCCAGACCAAAAACATTGATTTGTGTACTGCCTGTTTTTTCTACATAGAACTTAACGATTGTTTTATCTCTTTCCGGATTGGGGTAAACACAAACTGCGTGTTTAGACACTATTTGCTTGGCAATAGAATTTGGAATATCATTTAAATTCAAATTATTGCCGGCAGGTACTGTTAAAGTCGTTCCCTGTGTCAGATTTTGAACGATTACACTGTCAATAATGCTCCTTTCACCTGTTGCGGCAAAAGTAATATTGTAATCTAAGGCATAACTAGTTAAGGAAACAAAAAACATTAAAATCACTACCACGAAAAGAAAAGGAGAAGCAACTGTTTTTTTCATACTTGATATTTTAACCTTGGTTATTTATTTAAGATAATAATCGAAATAGTTTGTTTAAGCAAATTTAATAGAAATACTTATAGAAATAACAGCATTCCTGACCAAATTAAAAACAATTTCTGTTTTAACCCAATTTACACTCTATTGTTACTTCGCTGCAATAGATACACCTTCCTTTATAAATCTTATGTAGCAGCTGCGTGTGGCATGACTGCCGTTTTCAGAGATATTGAAGTGTACAAACCCTTATTTGATTATACGTATCTGAAGGCAGGTATATGTCGAAAAAAAATGGTTCCAGGTTTTTAAACCTGGAACCATTTTTTAAGCTTAGCTATTCTGTTTATCAAAACCCGAAAATGGTTTTTCAGAATCTCCTATTTATTCGCAGGATACGGATTGCTTGCAGTCCGTACATCCCAGAACATTTTGGAATAGTAATTGTTTACTCCATCGGTCAGTTTGGCGATGGCATTTTTAAAGCCGTCCGGATTCAACGTACTTTCATTGGTAGGATACTTTACGCGAGCAGGTAAATCACCTTTCGTATCCGAAAGAGTGGTAAACTTGATCAAAGTACCTGCTTTATCGTACGAATATTCTTCGGGTTTCAGCAAGGTCTTTGGGTATCCGGTTCTACGGTACTCAGCCCAGGCTTCTGTTCCTTGCATGTAGAGGTGAATGTACTTCTGAGTAGCTACTGTTTCAGCATTGACGGTTCCACTCACGGCAGCGACATAACTGTCAACGGCCGTTTGAGAAAGTTCAACACCAGCCAGATCGGTCCAATGTGAAATGGATGCTCTGACACCTTTTTCATACTCAGTGGCACTGAAACCATTGGCCTCGGAGAGGATAAAGCAATATTCGGCATACGTCATCAAAGGAACTGAAAAGTCCTTGTTCAGGATAGCAGGATGGTTGCTGGCGTTGTACCAGGTTGGTGCTGCACCTCTGATGGCTGAGTTCATGCTTGAACTTGGAATACCATAGGGCAGACCTTTATAAGCTCCACTTCTTGGTGTTGTATAGATTGCGAGGCGAGGGTCAACCACATTTTCCCAAGGGTGTTGTTTGTTGTTCAGGGTATCGCGTTGACCTTTTAACAAGTCGCAAAAGGGCTTGGTGATGGAGAAGTCATTTCTGGCATCCACAAAAAAGCCACGATAGAAACTACATTCGTTTGGAGCTTCGGTCGAATATTTGAACAAAGCTTCCTCATCGTTGCTGGTAAAACCTAAGGCTGGATTGGCAATCACGTCGGCCATGTACGATTTCCAGTTGGGATCGACTTTGGATAGACGCAGAGCCATGCGAGCTTTCAAACTGTAAGCAAACTTCTTCCACAATTTGGGATCACCGTTGAAAATCTCATCGCCTGAATAGAATGCCTGTTTGGTGTCGTCAATCATGGTGATGGCTGTCTGCAATTCCTCAATCAGGGCCGGATACAATTCCGTCAGGTCATCGTATTTCGGATACTTGACTCCACTGTTCAATTGAAAAGCTTCGCTGTAAGGTACGTTACCCCAGGTATCGGCAACAACCTGCATTAACCAGGTTTTAAGAATCTTGGCAACCGCAATCTGATTGATGTTGTCTCCGTAAAGAACTGCAATCGATTTGGTGGATTCGTCGGTGTTCAGTTTCTCGATCAGGTCGTAATTTCCGGCAACCACATAAAAATGATTGAAGTAGCTATTGTTGACAGACTCACGAATCTGGTAACGGTCTTCTTCCGTATAGTTCCGTTGACACCAGTATTGAGCATAAGGCAATGCCTGACGTCCGCTGAACCAGTTGTCGTAAACGTAATCCAACATTTTCTTTTGAGACCCGGTCAGCAAGGTTGCCGTTGAAACCTCTGATGGATTGTTCGGGTCAATATTTATCTCATCTACTTTCTGACAAGAAGCCACTGCGACTCCTACCAAGAAAACGACCAAAAGTTTATAATATGTTCTCATATCTTTATTTTCTTACTAATTAAAACTGAAGACCAAAATTCAATCCGAATGATGTTACAGAAGGTAGTGCTCCACCTTCAATACCCTGAACATTGCCTGAGCTGGTAGTTGCAGATTCCGGATCAAAATGTTTATTATCAGGACCCCATAAAGCGAGGTTACGACCGTATGCAGAAACTTTCAGAGTATTTATGACTTTACTTCTGAGCGGCACTGTATAGCCAATTGTAAATTCACGAAGTTTGATGAAGTCGCTTTTGAATACATTCTGTGCAGCCGGGCCAGAGTAATAACCGCTCGCCCAGGTTTCAGCATCCAAACGTTGTGTATTTGGTGTACCATCTTCCAAAACGCCTTCCAGTAAAATTCCACCACCTTCGGCAGGATCGTTCCGTTTCAGATTACCAAGTTCATTGGTACCGGCCGTTTCGTCCAACATACCGGAATAGATACCCCACATGTTGGAAGTTGAGAAGAATTTACCACCTGCCTGACCATCAAACAGAATGCTGCAATTGAAATTCTTGTAACGGAAGGAGTTAAGGATACCACCTGTTATTGATGGATTAACGCTTCCAAGAGGTGTGTTACCGCTGGTTGATTCGTACAAACCATCATCTCCAACCACCTTATTGCCATTGGCATCGTACACATAGTCCGTTCCCATGATCACACCGTATTCCTGACCAACATAGGCTCCGACTTCGACTTTGAAAGGTGCACTGGCAATTTTAAGATACTTCAGGTCACCCACAAGTTCCTTCACCCTATTGCTGTTTTTGGCTGCAGTCAAGGTCACAGTCCATTCAAAATCGTTCGTTCTGAACGGTGTTGCATTGAGTTTAAATTCAACACCCTTGTTTTCCATCGTTCCTGCATTCAAAATCTGTGAGGTATAGCCAGATGCTCCGGACAATGAGATGTTGGTAATCTGATCGACAGTGGTACTCTTGTACAATGTCAGGTCAAAACCAATACGATCGTTCAGAAAATTGGACTCCAAACCAAATTCAGTAGAATAGGTTTGTTCAGGTTTCAGGTTCGCATTGTTTTTAACCAATGGCAATTGGTAAGCGTGGTCCGTATTGAAACTGGTGTAGAACTGATACGTATCGTATGTGCGATAAGGATCGGTGTCACCACCTACCTTGGCGAAACTGATGCGTGCCTTAGAAAATGAAAGCCAGTCTTTTTTGATTATTTCCGATAGGATAATACTTCCTGTTCCTGAATAGTAGGAATAGATATTTTTACCGGCTGGCAGGGTGGATGACTGGTCAACGCGGAATGTACCATCAATGTAAATCAATGATTTTTTACCAAATGTTGCATTGGCAAACACACTGTTGACCCCTTTTTCATTTAAGAAGTTCTCAGCCTTGGCCGGGCTCTTTGAATTGGAAAGGTTGTAAAATTCAGGAATAACCAGACCGGAAACGGAAAAGCCGCTCAGTGACTGATAATTTCTGTACATCAGGTTGGCACCAGCGTTTACATTCAGGGACATGTCCTCGAATTTGTCGCTGTATTGAGCCATAAACTCATGATTGACTTCGTATTGCTGTCTCTGGCTTTCTTCATACGATGATTCTTCTTGCGAATACACAGCATTTCTGGCGTAGCGTTTGTCACTGAAGAAATCCAGGCTGGTCTTGAATTGAGCAGACAGATTCTCAAGGATAGACGCTTTTACACCGGCATTTCCATACAAACGTTGACGGGTATCGTTCTGATAATTCATATAACGTGACCAGTATGGGTTGTTCGAATAAGCCATAGTAGGATCGTCAAACGCATTCCGGTTCCAACCGGCTTGTGTGCCGTCGGAGTATTTGTACATGGCCTTCAACTCTTTCATGTCCAGCTGACGTTGACCCCATTGGATAAATTTCTGCATGACGTTGTTGTCTCCGTAACCTGTTTCAGCGCGGCCTGTGGCTGCCTGGTTCAGGTAAGTGATGTTTGAAAAGACCTCATAGATTTTTGCTACTTTGGCAGATCCACTCAAATTGAAGACATTCTTTCCCAAATGACTGTTTGGCATATACCCTTTTAAAGCGGTATTGGTATAGGAAACACGGAAGGAAGCATTTTCACTTGCCTGTGAAATATTCACATTGTTTGTCATGCTCATACCTGTTTCAAAAAAGCTTTTGATATCATTTGTCGGAGCTTGCCAGGTACTGGTAGTAGGATCTCCCACTTTTCCGCCATCTTCCCATTTAGCAAGGTCGTACCAGGACAGGTATTGTGTGGTGCCGTCGTAAGCTGGTCCCCAGCTTTCATCGATATTGTAATCGATTGTGTTGAATGTTTTACCGTTGATTTCTTCAGGGTAAAGTCCATAACCACCACCATACTGATTTTGCATGACAGGCAATTTGCTGACCACTTCAAAACCGATACCGGAGTTGAAGGAAACGCCGACTCCAGCGCCTTTTGCTCCTTTTTTGGTGACAATCATAACGACTCCGTTAGACGCTCTCGAACCATAAAGTGCAGATGCGTTCGGCCCTTTTAATACGGAGATGGATTCTATGTCGTCGGGGTTGATGTCCTGAATAAGGTTACCATAATCATAACCACCTGCACCTCTGGCAGCATCGGCTGAGTTAAAATCGGAACCTTCGATGGGCACTCCATCAATTACAAATAATGGTTGATTATTACCGGTGATAGATTTGGAACCACGAAGTAATATTTTTGAGGAACCACCCATGTTACCGGATGCTCCGGTAATTTGAAGTCCTGCTACTTTCCCAACCAATGCATTTACCGGATTGGAAACACCACCTCTTGACTTGGTGAGTTCATCGCTTTTTATTTCCTGGACAGCATATCCAAGTGATTTTTTTTCTCTGCTGATACCCAATGCTGTAACGACAACTTCATTGATCGCTTCTGATTTTGATTCAAGCTTGATAATCTGGTCGTTAAGAGCTTCAACTTCTTTTGGATCCATACCTATGTAAGTGATTACAAGTGTAGACGCCTCTGAGGGTACTTTGATCCTGAATTCACCATTTGCTCCGGAAACGGCACCTAATTTAGTCCCTTTAACTTTAACCATTGCACCAATAATCGGTTGCCCATCATCCATGGAAACAATTGTTCCTGTGGCTGTTTTTGTCTGAGCGTAAACCAAAGTAATACTTGCCACAAAAAAGCAAGTCAACAAAAATCTTAGTCTTCTCATAAATTTAACATTTTGATTGTAATTTCCCCAATTCTATTTTCGTAGATAAAAACAAAATTAGTTTACAAAACTAATCAAATAATTGCTAATTCAAGTTAATACGCAATCTTTTTGTCACTTTTTTGGCTGTTTTACTTTCATTTTGCAATTTTTAAATGCGTTTTAGGTTACTTTTCGAACATTTTTTATGTCCTTTATTAACATTTTCTAATTGCCTATATATTAACACTATAAAATTTCAAGTAATTTTTAAGCGCTATTAACAGGCAATCAATTTGAATTTAAATGTTAATTTTCTGAAGCCATTTTTAAAACTATTTAACAATAGAATCTGGTGCACATTTGATACAATGGGCTTTTGAGAACTGCTTGATGGTAAGGACCAGAATCACCTGTTTCTACCCGTGATTTCAGATCGTGAAAAGCCCGACCTCAATCTGTTTGGTTGGGATTTACTGGAAAAAAGGTATAAAGTGGAACGTTTATCAAAGTGAAAAAAAAATCAAAATGGAGGGAATTACGTGATCTTCATCACGATTGTACCTGCTCCTGTTCCGAACTTTTCCAGCAAACCATTGTTTATAGTATCGCGGGTAATGTTGGTATTGATTAAATTCAGAACACAATGCAGTGCCTTTGGAAAACGTTTTAAACTCAATGTAAAAGGAAAAAAATGGCAAACTCAAGAAGTCTGGTCGCCTTCTATTCACGCAAAGGGAATAATTATGTGGAGGGTAGAATTAGATACCTGTCTGTTGGAAATACGGAGGTCATTGCAAAGAAAATAAAACTCTTTACAGGTAGCGACTTGTTTAAGATTGACACAGTGGAAAATTATCCGGAAGACTATTTGGAAGCAACAGAAGTAGCACAGGACGAAAAGAAGTTGAATGCCAGACCTGAGCTAACGGACACAGTCAGTGATATGGATTCTTACGACGTGATTTACCTGGGGTATCCCAATTGGTGGGGCACAATGCCGATGGCTGTATTTACTTTTTTAGAATCCTATGATTTTTCAGGCAAGACAATTATCCCATTTTGCACACATGAAGGCAGCGGAATAGGTACAAGTGAGCGCGATATTGTGAAACTCTGTCCAAGTGCAAAGGTGCTACCTGGTTTGGCTATTCCGGGCAGTAAAATTAAAAATGTCGATAACTGGATTAAGTCCTGGCTTTAAAAGCACGGATGATCAGGGTTTTATAAGTTCAGTACAGTTCACTTATAGATCCTGATATATTTCTCCATACAATAGACCTTTGAAAGTTTCCAATTTTTGTCGACCGGCCAACGTTGTATCAGCGTATCGTTTTTGAATTCAACCAACAACCTGACATCACCACCTTCCAGATAGACTTTCTGGTAATGGTAAATCAGCTTCTCGGTGTACTTATTGCCATCCAACATATAGTTTCCGGCACCATATGCATTATCAGAAATGCCATTCTTATCAAACTGACCAACAAAGGAGAAGTTAAATTTTGTCCAGGTTTTTATTTGACTACCACGAATCTGTGCTGGAAAAGTGCTACCATCAGATGCTAGCCAATCCCCATATACCATTTGCCATGTACCTTCGAGCGGAAAGGCCGGTTCTTTTTTAGTACAACTTACGATAAACAGTGCAAGAATCAAACCAGAAAAAATCAATTTACATGTCTTCATACTGATTGTATTTAAGTAGATCTTAGAGCTAATTAGACTGTTACTAATAAACAATCCAACTTTGAAAATGTTTAATCGTTTGTATAAATCGTTCAATTAAATTTAGATGGTTGAAAACGTCAACCAGCAAGGATTTAACAGTGTAGTACTTTTTGAGCTATCGGTTGCAGATTGGGCTTATCGCATTCAACTTTTTGAAATTCTATTTGTTTTGTAAAAATTGATGGGTCTATCCCTGTATTGGTTTACAGGTTCTTACATATCCAACCGTAAAACTCTTCCATCACTTCTTCGCGATTGGTTTCGTTCAGGATTTCATGCCTGCAACCGGGGAAAAGATGGAGATCCAGATTCTGGAAACGTCGCTGTCTGTAGGTTTCGAATACCGCTTTCACACCTTTGCCAAAATCACCGACAGGATCTTTTTCACCGGATAAAAAGAGAACCGGAATGTCTTTTGAGATCTGTCGAACGGACTTCTCCGTCTTCAGGAACAGCAATGCCTTAAAAAAACTGCGGTAGAAACCGGTAGGGAAAATATTCCCACACATGGGGTCCTGAACATACTTATCAACTTCAGCTTCGTCCCGCGAAAGCCAGTCGAAGGCGGTCCGATTGGGGGCAAATTTTCGGTTATACCCACCAAAAGCTAGGTTATCAAGCACTTTCGCCGGACTTTTACTTCCGAAAAGGAGACATTGTAGGGTTGCAACAAGGAGTCCCCCCAGTAATTCAACGTATGAGGGATTACCTGTTCCGGAAAGGATCACGCCATCCACTGATTTTTTGTATTTGGCCAGGTAATGTCTGGATATGAATGATCCCATACTGTGACCAAACAGAAAAACCGGAGTGTCTGGATACTCCTTACGGATTTGCTCTGTTATTTCCCTCTCATTTTCGACCATGCTCTTGAAGCCATTATCAGGCAGTACCCCCCAGGATTTCCCTTCATGAACAGACCGTCCGTGCCCATGATGATCGTCGGCATAAACAGCAATGCCACGATCTGTCAGAAATTGGGCCAGCCTTTGGTATCTGGCAGCATGTTCAGCCATACCGTGAACCACCTGAACCACGGCAACCGGCTTGCTATCGGGTATCCACTGGTACAAAAACAAAGCGGCACCGCTGTGATCGGTGATGAAGCTTTTTATTGTTCTCATTGTCGTCTGTTTATCAGGAATGAAGATTATTCTGCATTTCTGGCTTTAATGATTTTCCAATCCTCTACAGCGGATGAGTCGGCCCATTCCTGGTATCTGGTCGCCATCTCTTTGACCTTTTTGGGCATCTGCCCGGCTAAATTGTGACTTTCTGCCCTGTCCGTCTTCAGGTTGTAAAGTTCCCAGTTGTTTGCTTTACGGGCATTGTATTTTTTGACCAGTTTCAGGTCACCGTCAATCAAGGCACAATTGCCCTCGTGTTCCCAACACATCGGTTTGGGACGAACGATCGAACCATTTTCTATTAGAGCCGGCAACAGCGAAACACCCTGTAGTGGATGGATCTTATTCCCGTTGAAGGATGCCGGATAGGTCGATTTGGACACTTCCACCAAGGTGGCCATGATGTCCGGTAAAAAGCCGGAGCCATCAATCCATTGATTGTTGCGCCGGGAACGGATACCATCTGGCCAGTGAGCTATCAATGGCGTACTGATGCCACCTTCGTTTGTCCAGTGCTTGTATTCCCTGAAAGGGGTATTGGACACATTGGCCCAGGCTTGTCCATACGATAAGACCCAACCTTTGCGGGTCTCCAGATGGTTTGCAGGCTCTCCACCCAGCATGCCACCTTCGGCACACGCTCCATTATCGGAAAGAAAAAGGATAAGAGTGTTGTCCAGTGTCCCATTATCTTTCAGGGTCTGGATCAAACGCCCGATATTCTGGTCCATACGATCTATTTGAGCTGCGTAGATGGACATTCTTAAGTCCATTTCCGTTCTTTGGCTATTAGTTAGAAGGCTCCAGTCGGGTCCTGCCTGTGGGGACAATTCGACTGCCTCTTTGAGCAATCCGATTTGTTTCATTTTTTGCAAACGTTGGCTGCGAACTGGACTCCAACCCTGCATGTATTTTCCCCGGTATTTGTCTATATCGGCTTTCAAGGCTTGTAAGGGCCAGTGAGGACTGGTATAAGCCAGATAAAGGAAATACGGTTTTTGCTGTTGAGCTCCTTTTACAAAACGAATGGCATTGTCCGTCAATGCATCTGTCAAATAGAAGTCTTCGCCAGGCTCAACGGGAGTTTCGCCATCGGTCAGGCCACGTTTCCCTTTTGGAGCAAAATAGTTGGTACCACCTGCCAGAATGCCGTAAAACCGGTCAAACCCTCTTTGAATGGGATGCTGGGCTATATTTTCATAACCGAGGTGCCATTTCCCGCTCATGAAAGTCTGGTAACCGGAACTCTTCAATACCTCTGGTATCGTTACACACTGATTATTCAGCTCCCCTTTATAACCGGGAAAATCGTAATCAAAAGCTTTGGTGTTTTCAGGATCGTTTGTCATGTGCCCGATACCGGTTTGATGGGGATAAAGACCGGTGAGCAGAGATGCCCTGGTTGGACAAGATCTGGCACAATTTCGGAACTGGCGAAAACGGACACCTGTGCTGGCCAGATAGTCCAGATTTGGTGTATGAATTTCACTTCCATAACAGCCAATATCTGAAAAACCCATATCATCCGCCAGGATAACAATGATATTGGGTCTGACCGTTTTGTCTTTCAGAGCATTAGCCTCTTGGCTGAATATGGCTCCAGGTAAGAGGAGAAAGGATGCTTGCCAGCTTTTTTTCATTGTAAAGTCTTTTTTGTACTAAAAAAATAGACGCTGGCTCCTCTGAATAATTCCTTCAGAAAAACCAGCGTCAATAAAACCATTTAACCAATGTTATTTCTTAATCACTTTCTGTGTATATACTTCCGAAGCAGTTGAAACTTGTACGATGTAGCAACCGGCACTAAGGTTGGAAGTGCTGATTGAGCTAAAATTCTGTGTTGAACTCAATATTTTCTGACCCTGCACATTGAAGACCTCTACTTTGGTGAGGTCTGTCAGGCTATTGTCTAAAACCAGATCCGAATCAAAAGAGACAACCACCGGTGTCGTTTTTTTATTTGCAGCTTCAATACCAGTGGTAGTGGTTACAGGATAGAAAAACCAACCAGAAGATTTGTTGGTACTACCTTCCACGTTGAAAACGATCATTCCCCAAAGATAGGTTGTACCATCCCCTGCATTCAGGAAACGGTTATCTGTGCCACCCTCAAAATTGAAATAGTACTGACCTTCAACTGCAGTTGCGGCGGCACCAGCCAGATCCAGGGATGCTCCCATCTTCCATTCAATACCCTCCACCTCAGCCGAAACAATTCCGTTTGTGGCTGCATCAGAAGCTGCAAATAGTTTTTTACCGGTTCCCTTGTTTACCAAAACAACATAACCGGCACCAGATGCACCTGCTTCCAATCGCCAGATATATTTGTCAGCCTGTATGCCTTCACCAATTCCATCATTGAACTGTTCGGTGATCAATGTGGTACCGTCGTAGGAAAGATATCGGTTTGCTCGTTCTGCAACCAGGTTGCTGGACATCATGTTGTACCAGACAGGTGCCAAAGCAGTACTCACAGTTGGAACTTCTGTCAGATAACCGGCTGGCATACCAGTGACCTGAGCATTGGCGGAAGTATACGTAAAAATAGCCGTTGCGGCCAGAACAAAAGAAATAAGGTTGAATTTCTTCATAAGTCAAAATGCATTTTAGTAAAAAATAATCACGACGTTTTATGGTTCGAAAGATAGCAATCCGAATCAAAATAGCCTATTAAATTTGATAATTTAATGTTAATACTTCTCCACCGCTCCCATTTTCCCGGCAAAAAGAATGATACCGGTGCCTTTTTCCCGAATCAGGAAAAGAAATGGTCTGTTCGCACTAAAGATCGGATATTCAGGCAGCGAAGTGGTTTCAAATTCGATCACCGTCACTGCGGCTGCTTCTGTCCCTTCTTCTGTTACCTCCACATACGTTTTATGGATGATGGAAGAGATGTAAAGTACCTGATCGGAAATCTTAGAGAAATCAGCGATATCCTCAAAAGCCTTCTTCATGCCCATATCCTGGAGCGACCTGGACAGTTTGTACTTGCATTCGGCCTTGAATCGGGGAATGGAAACTGCCACTTTTTGTTTCTTTAATTGACCAATTGCAGTATTCAGGCGATCAGTGTTCAGATTATCAAGCACATCGCCAGTCGTTTTTCCAATGGAAGGTAATATGACAGTCATACTGAAAGCGCCGTTCCCATAGGGCAAATCCAGATACTCGGCATCAGTATCACGGAAATAAGCGAAGGTGTCTGTCCTGTTCATCATATTCACTTCAGACATTTTACCAAGCTCATCTGTAAAGTTTGTACTGAAGGTTCGTTTCTTATCAAATTGATACGTCCATTGACCCTTAAAGTAGACGGCATTGATGAGATACATCATTGCAAGTTCCGGAATCTCAGTGATTACATTTTTTATCAGGTTGTTCGTTTTTAGGGCACACCAGTCATTGATGGAATCGACGGCCCCTGATTTGGAAAAATCCAGACTTCTGATTTCTGAATTAAAAAAAGTGGCATTGATGTCCAGAAAAGGCTGTTTGACCTGAAATCCGTTTCTATACCAAATGGAGTTTGCAATTTTAAGCGTAGTGTTAAAGTCTGCTGTAGGCAACGAATCAAGCATGATCCTGTAATATTCGTTGATCTCATCAGAGGACAATCCACTCATCCGGAGGGCTGTCTCCATTTCAGTCCTTGTTGAACCATCGGCACCATTCCGGGCCATGCCCAAAGCAACACTGATACTTAAGGGGGATATGAAAACATTGTCATCATCCACACCCTTAATGGTATTCCTGAGCATATCCAGTGCGAATTCATTATCCTGAGCAACACGTTTTTGAAGTTCAGCGCTCAAAAGTATCGGGCCCGTACCAATCTTTTCCGTTTTAACATCGTCACTAAAGTTACACCCAAAGGCTAAGACGGATGTTACAGCAATCAAGAAAAAATTCTTTTTCATACATTTCAGGATTTAGGATACCAATAAGATGGTTAAAGATACCCATTTGCTACATAAAAAAAAATTATATCCGCTATTAACAAGCACAATCCGTAAGTGGTTCAACCTAAGTGAACTAATCCTTGTTTAATTTGTTTCAAATTTTTAACCACTACTTATTGAATTATATTTTATAAGAATGAATGCTCTCTGGGTTTAACAAATCCAAGTACGAACGTAACATTAATTCTATTATGATGAAAAAACTACTTTGCATGTTGTGCATGGTTGGCACGGTGGCCATCGTCTCTGCACAAGAAGAATCAAGTGTTGGTACTGTTATAGCGGAGCAGGAATCCTGTACAGCGGTTCCGGTTTCACACTGGTCTTTCGGGATTAAAACCGGAGTATCAAAATTTATGATTCCACCGGATGCGCCGAAAGAGTCTGACCGGTTAAAATGGATGTATGGTGGTGTTATTGATTACACTGTCAATCCATTTATCGGAATCGGAATTGAATACGACAACAACGATTATTCACGACCTTATACGTATGCGGGTCATACTGGTGAGTTCAAGGGAGGAACACATGATTTCCTGCTCTATGGATCTCTAAACATCAGTAATGCACTTGCTCCCTACCGGAATGGAGCCTGGAGAAACCTGAACATTTACGGCGATGTAGGTGGAGGTGTTTCTCTCAATCATTACTACGAATATTATATGATCAATGGAGTCATTACGGACGAAGGTGGAGATCGGATAGACAAGACAGCCAGAATGGGTAAGCTGGGACTGAATGCCGAAATTACATTGACGGAATCCCTTAATTTTAGTTTAGCCGGACAATACAATCAGTATTACTCACGGAATATGAGTGGTGCTACTTCACTTAGAAATTGTGATGCCCTGATCTTTACAATGGGTCTCCGGTTAAAACTGGGAACAACCTATAAAAAACACGCTCGAAACATCAATTTATGCGAATATTCACCAAAACCAGTTCCGACCATCGTCAATAAGAACTACGTCAAAGGCGAAACCCCCGAAACGCTAAGTCGCTTAAAAGCCATTCAGGATGAAAATGCAGCGATGAGGCTAAAAGTGCAAAAGCTGGAACAAGATGCAAAAGATGCAGAAAAATCAGCTATTCAGAAAAAATTGACAACAGAAAATTTAACGCTTCAGCAGAAATTGCAAAAAATGGAGGATGATTTGAAAGAACTATCCACCAAAAAAGATGGTGTTGTCAATATGTCACTGGAAAACATTGAATTTAAAACAGGTTCAAACGTTCTGACTGCCTCTTCCATCACAATTCTCGAACAGGTTGCAGGTATTCTGAACAGCAATACGGCCTGGACGAAATTGACTGTCGCTGGTCATACGGACAATGTTGGTTCAGAAGTATCCAATCTGAAGCTGTCTCAGGCACGTGCACTTTCTGTTAAGAAGTACTTGGTTTCCAAAGGAGTGCCAACTTCTAAAATCGTTACCTCGGGTTGGGGAGAAACTGATCCTATTGTTACGAATGATACACCGGAAGGTCGTCAGAAAAACCGTCGGGTAGAATTCGAAATCAAATAACGGGATCGACAAGCACTTAATTATGAACTTAATAGAATCTATATTATGAAGAAATTAATATATTGCATACTGTGTATGACAGGAACGGTCGCACTGGTCTCAGCACAGGAAAAATTACTTAAAGTTGAAACAATCGTTCCGAAACAAGAAAAATGTGTTGCTGTTCCTGTATCTCATTGGTCGTTAAACATCCGACCGGGAATCTCCTACTTTATGATACCACCGGATGCGCCGAATGAATCAGACCGGTTAAAGATGATGATTGGCGGACAACTAGAATACACCATCAATCCGTTACTTGGAATCGGGCTTGAATACGATTACAACGATTATTCACGGCCCTACACCTACGCCGGGAGTACCGGGACTATAGAGGGTGTCACAAACGATGTTTTGCTTTACGCATCAGCCAATCTGAGTAACGCCTTCGCTCCACTTCGTTCTGGAGCGTGGAAAAATCTGAACATTTACGGAGATGTTGGTGGGGGTGCCGCTTTCTATCATTACAATAGCTTCACAACCAACAGGCCTCTTGTGACAAAAACCAGCAGGATGGGCAAACTCGGTCTGAACGCTGAAATCACTTTAAGTCGCTGGTTCAACCTAGGTTTGGGAGCGCAATACAATCAGTATTACTCCAGAAATATGAGCGGAGCCACTGCCATTAGAAGCAGTGATGCCTGGATTTGGACAATGGGCTTGCGGTTTAAACTTGGATCAGGAAAAACCACACATGCCCGCAACATCAACTTGTGTGAATATTCACCGGAACCAGCCCCAATCATCGTCAATGAAACCTATCTGAAGGGTGACACAGATGAATTACTGGAACGTGTGAAAGCAGCTGAAAAAGAAAATGCAGCAACGAAACAACAAATTAAGACGTTGGAATTAAAGGCAAAATAGCTAAGTCGTACCATCCATAAATAAAAGCACCGGATATCCTTCATAAAATATCCGGTGCTTTTTGTTTAAAAAAACGAATTCTTTGTTTCAGCCAATCAAACGAATGAAAGTCACTTCTTCTTGGTCAACATCACCCTGTCAAATTTAAATTGTTGACTTTTTTCCGATTCGAAAACCAGTTGAAGCGGTTCTTTTGTAACCGGAACTTCAACCTCTAAAATAAATAGCTCTTCTTTAATAGCCGGCCCCTTCACTTTTGACCTTTTTCCCGATTTATCCTGAGCGTACAAGCCAGCTGTCAGACCTTCCTGAATATCAGTGGAAACAAGATGCAAAGACAAGTTGTATTTGCCGGCAGGTATTTCCCGGACATCGACATTCAGTATCCCTTCCTTGCCGTTAAAAGAAGCAGACCCATCCTCCAATTTCAGATCCTTATCGTAGGTAAGATGATTCATCAACCGGGAATAGAAAGTATAGGTAGTCGAAATAAATACTTTTGTCAGTTCGTTTGCCGGCGTGATGATGGGCGAGATGGGCGAAGCGGCATAGTACATGGCTACAGAAAGGTATTCAACACTCCTGTTGTTTTTTTCAGGACCATGCTCCATACTGTGATAAAAACTTTCATTGAACGGGATCTTGTCAGAGATGTAAAAACGATACCCTCCGGTTCTGCTCTGTGGAAGCGAATAGTCCAGACAGCCGTGCAGATGAGTACCCAGTCTCTCGACCCAGCCATTTGGCTGTGCATACCATCCACCATTGAAATAGTCCTCAGAACCTGTGCCGTGCAGGTTCATGCTACCATCGACAACAGTGCTGTCATCCCCTTCAAAAAATTCCGTAAATTCCGAGAACGTGGTGGCCTGGCTTTGCAGGATGGTACCAATATAATGCCCCTTCCCTTTTCCCTCCAGAAAAACATAGGGTGATCCAAGTGCAGGTTGTTCCTGTTTCCAAAAAGCATAAAATTTGCCCTCCGAAGCAACAAGACGTTTTTGATCCGTATAATAGACCCGGGCTGAAATGTTTACAGGAACACCGGGTGCTTCAGCAGATGAGCGATAAACCAAATCAATCCTGGCCTTTTCGTCAAAAGGCATTGGAATGTGGCAATAGGCCATATCCTGATAGTTGACTCCCATCAACAGTCCCCTCATTGATTTCTGACCAAAGGCAAATCCGAAAAAATCGGCAACTGGGACGTAAACAGCAGGAACAGACTCTTTGTCCCACGATATTTTCAAATCAATCTGCTTATGCAATCCTTCAAAAATACTGGCACGATCCAGTTCGATACCCAAAATGCGGCCTCCCTGTTGAATGTCAGCCAAGGTGACAGATTTCCCAGGTTCGAGTTTGAAAACGGTCGACAGTGTTTTCAGATTGTTTCCGAAAATACTATTTGCGGACCTGTTTTCATAATTCCATAATTCCTTGAGGTCGTTCAGCTTGTTTTCGGCCTTTTCATCCAAAGCCGGATGAAATGTTTTCACCCGATAGCTGTCGTCATAGGTCCTATACTGTATTTGATGAAACATGATCCGTTCTCCCCTGAAAACAATCTTACATCCCTTCTCAAAGGGAATGGGCATATAGCAATAAAAACCTCCAACTTTATGACCGGTAATGGGTGGGATGAATGGGTATTTTTTACCTGAAAACAGGTCGTTGAATTTGATGGAAAAAGTGGGCTTTTTATTACTGTCAAAGTAGAAATCCAGTGTATCGTTGGTTGGCGTAGGTGTCCAGATCCGTTCAATGACGCCTTTCCCCTTTGCGTCAAAAATGACCAGATGCCCCTTTTTGTCCTTATAGAGATAGGAATATGTACCTTCAAAACCATCGTTGTTTTTGCCTGTCCTGTCGTAAGATGACTCCTGTTTTACAACACTTCCTTCCAGATAAGCAGGCAGATCCTTTATGCTGAAAAGGCGGTTCAGCTCTGTAGTTACATCAACATCCTGAGCGTTAAGGGCATGAAACAGCGGACTCAGCAATAGAGTCGTAAGTAGAAATAAAAAGACTTTATTCATATGCCGTAATTTTGGTTTTGAAGACATAGTTGGTACCATTGGATTCAACAAATGTAATATAGTGAATTCAATCGTGCAAATATATTGATTAAACGATTAACCTTTTCCGGCAGAATCTATGTTTAAGAACATAAAGTATACAAAAGACATCCAAAATTCAACAAATATCAGACCTGATTGTTATACCATTTGCGATTTAGTCCACTTCCAGATTTAAGCATCGACACGAGCGTATTATTTACCACATAACGATCTCAGCAATGTCCTTTCAGAAGTGTTTACTCATTTACTTTTGTCTCATCTCCTTTTCAGTACGCTGTCAAACAAATGTAAATGCAACATCTCTTTTGCCAAAAATGGAGAATGACTCTTTATATCTATGTCCTAAAAAAGGGCTGAATGCGGCAGGTTTAGTCATTGGCACCAACCTGGGTGTCTGGTCCTTCGATCGTTATGTCAGTCAACGCTACTATGCCCATATTAATTACAGTACCATCAAAAAAAATATTGAAAGAGGATTTGTTTGGGACAACGATATGTTTTTGACCAATCTTTTTTTGCATCCGTATCATGGAGGTTTGTATTTCAATGCAGCCCGTTCCAATGGAATGAATTTCTGGGAAGCTGTTCCATACGTAGCTGGAGGAAGCTTGATGTGGGAATTCTGTATGGAAAACAAATCGGCGTCGATCAACGATTTCCTGGCTACCAGCATTGGAGGCATTTGCCTGGGTGAAGTGACTTACAGAATCTCGGACAGAATCATTAACGATCGCACAGTCGGATCTGCAAGGGTTTTGCGAGAAGCGCTGGTCTTTCTCATTTCACCAGTCAGAGGATTAAACCGATTGATCAGTGGTGAAGCATGGCGCTATAGAAAGACACGGGGAAAGTCCATTCCTGCTACACCTATCGTCTTTTATTCCACGATAGGTGACCGGTTTATTGCCGAAAATCTCAAGGAAAAACTGGAATTCAGTGATATGATTTGTATAGATTTGGGGCTAAAATACGGAGATGCTTACGATGTGGAAAATGAAAGACCTTATGACTTTTTTTTACTCCGTATGGAAGGAAATCTATTTTCGGAGCAACCAACCATCAGCAGCGTCAACGCGCTGGGACTGCTCTATTCAAAGAAAATTGAACTTCATAGGCCAAATCTTCAGATGGTACTGGGTCTTTACCAGCATTTCAATTATTACCAGTCCAATGCGGATACAAACAATGTAACGCTAAATCCGTATAAAATATCGGAAGCCGGATCGCTCGGGCCTGGTTTGCTATTCAGGGCCAAGCTCAAAAACCACTTTACATTTTCGGCATCAACCTACCTTAGTGCTATTCTATTGGGAGGAAGTCAGACCGATCATTTCAAAATCGATAACAGAGATTACAACATGGGCAGCGGATTCAGTACAAAAATAAATCTGGAGCTGCAGTACAACAGAAAATTGAGCATCTTAATGAATTCGGAAGATTACCGCATTTTTTCCTGGGTGGGACTTGAACCAGAAAATCCGGGAGACAACAGCTCGAATGTTCAGGGCGACAAAGGCAAGGCCAGCCTGAGCGTGGCCAAACTAAGTTTAAAGTATATCATCAACAAACATACCGTACTAGGCACTGAAACCGGATTTTACTATCGAAGAAGCTTGTATAAATACTTCCCCGATGTAGAACATAGTGTCCGGGAAAATAAGATTTGTGTGGGGTATGCCTTCTAGATCACTCCCGATGTATACCTATAAATAATGAAGACCACTTATCAGAAACACCTATAACAGGCGATTGATGTACGTTCAGTAAGTATATAGCTTTGCAGAAAAAAAAGGATGCCTTAGCGTCAGCCACTACATCTATGAACTTACAGAAATTAGCCAAAGCACTTTCCAGAGTGCTCACCATCTTGTTTTTCTTGCTTTATTTCCTGCAAAATGCTTCGGCAGCCAAAACGGCTCTCACAGGAAAAGTTGTTACGGATAAGAACCAACCTGCAGCTTTTGTAACAATTCATATGGAAGGGACCACCAAAGGGACCACTGCAGATGAATGGGGTCATTTTATATTGACAAACATTCCATCGGGACATCAGGTTCTTCTCGTTTCCGGATTGGGCAGTCAAAAATCCAGAACGCCTGTCAATGTTGAATCCGACAAAGTAACGACCATTGAAGATATCGTTCTAAATGAGAATCACGAACTGGCAGAAATAATCGTCCACGGAAAAACGGAAACGGACAAACAGCAAGAACAAGCGTATTCCATCTCCGTAGTGAACGCAAAAAAAGCGTACAACACCTCAGCAGGTCTTGGTAACTTAATCAATAAAACGACAGGAGTACGTATTCGGGAAGCCGGTGGATTAGGGTCGGATTACAATTTTACGCTCAACGGATTCTCGGGAAAACAAGTGAAGCTCTTCATGGATGGAATCCCGATGGACCACTTCGGTTCATCACTTGGGCTGAACAGCCTTTCCACAAGCATGGTTGACAGAGTGGAGGTTTACAAAGGGGTGCTTCCTGTCAGTCTGGGTGCAGATGCGCTTGGTGGGGCGGTAAATATAGTCAGCAGGAAGGATGCCAACTACCTCGACGTGTCCTACGCACTGGGCTCTTTCAATACCCGAAAAATCTCGCTGGACGGAGCCGTTACCCATGCCAACACAGGAATAACCTTCAGAATCAACACCTTCTACAACTCTTCAGACAACAATTATAAGGTTTTTGTGCCCATCCTCAATCTGCAAACAAACAAAAAACAAGATGCTCAGTGGGTGGAACGATTTCACGATGCCTATCAATCTGTAGGAATGAAGCTGGAAACCGGAGTTACCGGTAAAAATTTTGCAGACTACCTTATGGCCGGACTGATCCTGTCGGCCAACGACAACCACATTCAAAATGGTGTCACCATGGAAACTGTCTTTGGTGCAAAAAAAGCGACAGGACGTTCCATGATTCCATCGATCCGATATAAGAAATCGGATTTGGGATTCAAAGGGTTGGATCTCACATTCTATGGTGCCTACAACAACTCCGAAAAGCAGTACATCGACACAGTTGCCAGAAGGTACAACTGGCTCGGCGAATGGGTGCCAAAAGCCTCATCCAGTGACGGAGAAACCACCAGGTCTCAGTACAGGAGTGTCGATAAGGAATGGCTGGCAAACAGCAATCTGAGCTATCGGATAAGCGAACACCATTCCTTCTCCCTTAATCAGTCTTTATCGGATCTGGAACATAAGGCTTCAGACGTGGAAGATCCGGACAATGCATCTTACAAGATTCCTCAACACCTTACCAAACACACCACAGGCATTGGCTGGACCAGCGAGTATAAAAGCTGGAATGCCACCCTGTTTGCCAAAAGATACCAGATGAAGGGGCAATCTTTTGAATATAGAAACCAATTTACCGATAGCGCCCGATTGGAAAAGATTGCGACAAACCAGACAAAATACGGTTATGGAATGGCTACCACCTGGTTTGTCAAACCCAGCATGCAAATAAAAGCCTCCTACGAACATACCTACCGGATGCCGGAAGGATCGGAAATGTTTGGCGATGGTTTGTTTAATGTCCGGAATTCCGGTCTGAAACCGGAAAGCAGCGATAATTTCAATATCGGCATCCTGCACAAAGCCGTTTTAACCGAGGAACAGAGCTTGACTTCGGAAGCCAGTTTGCTGTTTAGAGACTCCAAAGATTTTATACAAAAGGAGCTCAAGGATCCCAGCACGCAATACATCAACTTGGGAAACGTCCTGACATCGGGCATCGAGGGCGGCCTGAAATACAACTGGAAAGAGCTGGTCCGTGCCAATGTCACTATGACCTATCAAAACATCATGGACAATGCGCAGTACATATACTCGACAAGCTTTGTCGGTGCGGGAAAAAGCAAGAACCTGACGTACAGGGACAGACTTCCAAACATTCCCTATTTGTTTGGGAATGCCAATCTGGGCTCGACCCTTCAAAACGTGTTTTCCAAAGGAACCAGCTTGTCCATGGACTATTCCTTATCCTGGGTGGAAGCCTACTTTCTGTCCTGGCCCAGTCTGGGTTCCAGAAACAGCAAAGCAGTCATTCCTGAGCAACTGTCCCACCATATTTCCCTTGGTTATTCTTTGAAAGGCGGTACTTACAACATCTATGCCGAATGCAACAACCTGACAGACGAGCTACTGTTTGACAATTACATGTTGCAAAAACCGGGACGAAGTTTCACCCTGAAATTCCGGTATTACATACACCGATAAAACAAAACAACTAACTATATGAAAACAATGAAACATCTCAGCCCCTTTTTACTTTCGGCCTTGGTATTAGCAGGTTTTGTCTCCTGCGATGAAAAAAACGATGTCATCCTGGATGAAAATGAACCCTATGTCCTTAGTCTGGGGGTAACAGCCAACAACGCCACATCGTACTATGTGGTAACCACTTCCGATCTCATGGCTGGTACCATTTCCCCTTTAAACAATGGTTTGGAACAAACAGGTTACCGGGATTTTCAACAAGGTGGACAAACCATCTTTAGCATCGGTGGCATGGGCGTAACCAACGTCAACGCCATTACCCGTGGTGAAGATGGCATGCTGGAACAAAACGGTGATTTTGTTTTTGACAAGACCCTGAGCGATTTCATTCAGCTGGATAACAAAACGATGTTGGGTATTGAAGTCCCCTCAGGCCCCACATCGGGCGATATGCTAAAATTTTATGTCGTGAACATCGATGATGTGTCTATCACCAAAAGTGTAAGCAGCCCGGTATCCAATCTCACCAGGTTGGACTGGCCAGGCATTACAGGCATGAGCCTCAGCAACAACAAACTCTATGTAACGTATTACCTGTCAAATCCTTCCACCTGGGAAACCATTTACACCGATACCACCATGGTTGCCGTTTATAGCTACCCCGATCTAACCTTTGAAAAAGTAATCAAGGACACCCGTACCGGTCCGGCCGGTTCGTGGAATGCGTACAATGGTCTCTTGAAAACGGAAAACAACGACCTGTACATCATGTCCAATTCGGCCATTTCAAACGGTTATTCACAAAGCACCAAAAACGCGGCCTTTCTTCGGATCCCAAGCGGAACTACGGCATTTGACACATATCATTTCGATGTGGAAAGTAAAACCAATGGATTGAAGCCTGCACACATCAGATACATCGGTGACGGATTGGTTTTCGCAGAAGTCAGCACGATCAATCCTCAGACGCAGGCAGACCGGTGGGGCGACAAATCGCTCAAGAGTTGCATCATTGACCTGAACAAGCAGACAGTGACCGATGTGACCGGCATACCCGTACACGATGGCAACGGTGGACGCCGATTCACTGCTTTTGTGGAGGATGGAATGGTCTATTACCCCATCTCAACGGCAGAAGGTTTGCATGTTTACAAAATAAATCCAAAAACGGCCACAGCTGTCAAAGGCGCTGAAATTCAAGCGACCTTTGTGGGCGGACTCTTTCGCTTAAACTAATTTATAATCCATATTGCATAACAAGTCGAAATGAACCGGTATGGTTTATTTCGACTTGTTTCCTATATTTATCCCCATGAAACCAATCTTTCGGAAAATAAGTGTCAAACTTCATTTGTGGCTGGCTTTAGTATCAGGCATCGTAGTCTTTATCGTGTGTACTACAGGCTGCTTGTATATGTTTAAGGATGAGATAAATGACGCCACACAACCCTGGCGATTTGTCAAGCCGGAACAAAAAGAAATGCTACTTCCTACTCAGATTTTAGAAATAGCCAATAGTGTTCAAGACAAGCAGATGAAGCCATCGGCCATCACCTACCAAGAGGCTCACGATGCGGTATTGGTGGATTATTGGGATCAAAATGCGGGTACAGGTTCCATCTATATAAACCCCTATACCGGTGCTGTTCAAAAAATAAAACACTCCCAACCAGGGGAAACAGATTTCTTTAGCTTTGTGCTTAAGGGTCACAGGCATTTATGGTTGCCTCAGAAAATTGGAAAACCCATCGTCGGTTACGGTGTACTGATGTTTGTTATCATCCTGATTACAGGCATGATACTGTGGTGGCCAAAAAATTGGAACAGGAAAAGCATCAAAAGACTTTTTACCCTCAAATGGAATTCCTCCTTTGGAAAGATCAATTACGATCTACATAATGTGTTGGGTGGTTACACCTTTATCATTCTGATCCTGATATCTTTGACCGGATTGATCTGGAGCTTCAGCTGGTTCAGCGAATCCGTTTATTTCATCAGCTCCGGCGGGGAAAAACTCAAAGCGTACGCACTGCCAAAATCGGATGTTCCTTTATCGGATAGTGCACTCAAGGATCCCTTGGATAGACTGTATAACCAACTCAGGAACGAGGAACCGGATGCCAAAACCTTCTACTTTGCACTTCCTTCAAAAGAGGACGACGTGATACGGGTCAGTATTGTGCATAAAAGAAATTCCTACTATCGAACCGACAATCTCTTCTTTGACCAATACACCCTTAAACCTTTAAAAGGAGAAGGCCCGTATGCAGGGAAATACAAGGAAGCCAATGCCGCAGACAAACTTCGGCGAATGAACCTGGAAATCCACGACGGTCGAATCATGGGATTGCCCGGAAAAATTCTTGTTTTTCTTTGTGCTTTAATTGGAGCATCATTACCGGTAACCGGGATTCTAATCTGGCTCCGAAAAAAACGGAAACCTAGATCTGGCAACCCGAAAAAGTAATCATCCCGATTTTTGGCAAAATCAGTTTTTGATCACTTTGGTTACCTGTTCACCCACCCGGACCATGTAGACGCCTTTTGCCAGGGCGCTCATGTTGATCTCAGCCTGATTTCCTGTTGAACGCATCTCAGTAACGATCTGTCCCTGAATGGAAACGACCTGAATTAAATCATCGGGGTTGATGTTGGAAACCGTCATCACATCCTGAACTGGATTTGGATAAACACTTATTTTTGGAACGGAAGTATTGGACAACCCGTTTACAAAAGGTTCACCCAGGTATTGCATATCCAGAAAGTACAGACGAGCCTCCAACCAGGTGGAAATGTAATTCAATTCGGTGTTCATATCGGTGAAACCCCAACGAGACATCTCGCGTTTATCCACGCCGCTTTTTTGAAACAGGGCATTGTTTTTCTCGAAACGCTGCATGATCTTGTTCAAATCGAAATAGGTAGCACGGAGACTTTGGTAACGGCTTATCAACTTGTCATTAAAATCCCAGACATTGGTTCTCATCAGACGTTTATACAATGTGCTCTGTCTGGGAACATTATGCCTGATAAAAGACTCAAAGGACTGGCCCGGACTCATTCTTTCTCCGGCTGATCCATCCCAAAATCTTCCCCAGGAAGAATCCAGATCCCACGGTGAAACCGTAATTTTTGGTGAGACTGTCTGGTCGTAACAGGATACGAAAAAATTCTTGCCATGATTATCGGTCAAAAGCAAAAGTTCCATAAACAGATAGTAATCCAGAAATACAGGCATGTCGTAATAATCTGCCACCTTTGTTTTAAACGTTTCTACAGTGGAACGATAGGTTACCACTTCAACGGCATCGGACAGGTTGGTCCAGTTAAAAAGCTCTCCTTCTGCTACATCGGGGTATTTTACATCAAAACGATACCAGGATTCCGCATTGTTGGTTGGTGCGGAGAGATAGCCCTCATCCATTAGTCCGAACCAGGTGGCATCGCTCCAATCGTCCGCCTTCACCACAGAGCCACGTTGTATCACGGGCGTTGTGGCTGTCGCTTCCACAAATCTCTTGACATGGAGTTGCTGCCTGTCTATTTTTTCCGTCATGCAGTACAATCCATCGTACGCATCGTTCAGGAACACTTCCACAAAATGTCCCCTGGTACCATTGACCATTTCCGGTTCCTGAGCTGCATAGTATGGCCGGGTGGAGAAATCAAGCCAGAAATCCGTTGATAGGCGGTTTTTCATGCGGGCCGGATCGTTGTACATGGCATCGAGTACCCAGTTGTTGTCGCTGCGCAAACCAAAAAAAGAACGGTGAAGCGAGGTCGTAGCATCGGTATCCTTCAATTTAATCCCATACGATTTCTTGGGTTGACGACCCGCAAAATACCCCCTGGTTCTCAATTCCGTAAGCATGATCTCTGAGGGTACAAAATTTTCCGGCTCAGTCACCACGATTCGCCCCATCCTATACCATGAGGTTGGAGTTTCATCGGAATAAATCTGAACAAGGGGCAAACAAGTAAAGAGGATGGTTCCTGTGCTGATAATGGTTGCACCACTCCTTATTTCCATCTTGAAGGTCTTTGTTCCGGTCACTTGGGCAAAAAGGTAGTCGGAACCGTTCGGCACTAAAGCATTGTTTATGTAGAGCTTGTGATCGGCATTTTTAGATTTATAGGAAACGGGCAGGTTCACATCCGATCCCAATTGACTTTCCGGAACCGACAGATAAAAATTCTTATTGTTCGTATCAACTGCCGGCACTTTCCCACCAAAGGTCAGGATGTCCAGATACTCTGAGAAAAATCCCAGTGTTGGAGCTGCCATCGGTAAATCCAACGTTTTGGAAAATGACATATTACAAAACAGGAACAGTGTCGAAAGGAGTGTACAAAGATTCTTCATAATATAGAACTATTTTTTCAGGATCTTAACGACTGTTCCGCCTACTTTTACCATATAAATTCCGGAAACCATACGACTCAGGTCCATATCCAGTTTTTCTCCGTCAGATGTTGACTGACTGACAAGAACACCTTGAGCCGTGAAAATCTGAACCAGATCACCGGACTGAAGTTGAGAGATGGTCAGCACATCCTGCACCGGATTTGGATAAACACTTATTTGAGGCGTATTGATTTCTTTTGTCCCCACTTTTATGTAGGGTCCGCCCAGATAGTGAATATCAAGAAATGCCAGACGAGCCTGAAGCCAGTTTGATGTAAAAGCTAAATCAGAATTCATGGTCTTAAAAGACCAACGGGCCATTTCACGGTTGCCTGCTCCACTTTTTTGAAAGAGGGCGTTGTAATTTTGGAATCGATCCATGATCATACCAAGATCAAACCAGGTACCACGAAGCTCCCGGTAACGGGTTTTCAGTTTATCATTGAATTCCCAGACATTTGTTGCCATCAAGCGTTTGTAAAGGGTGCTCTGTCTTGGAACATTCGAGGCTATAAAATCTTCCAGTGTCTGATTTGGTCTCATTCTGTATCCAGAAGTTCCATCCCAGAAGCGACCCCAGGATGAATCCAGATCCCAGGGGGTTAAGGTTATTTTGGGAGAAACTGTCTGGTCGTACGTAGAAACGAAAAAGTTTTTCCCATGATTGTCGGTCAGTAGCAACAAATCAAGGAATAAGTAGTAATCCCTAAAAACCGGCATATCAAAGTACTTTTCCACTTCCGATTCAAAAACCTGAGGACTCGACGCATAGGTGACAACATTGACCGCGTCACACAGCGTTTGCCAGTTGAAAGGCTCTCCATCCCCAACGTCGGGATACTTCACATCGAAGCGTGCCCATGATTCAGAATTTTCTGCGGGAGGATTAAAGGTGTTGTACGTATCTAAATGACCAAAAGAAGTTTCCTCACACCAGTCATCCGCCTTAATCACTGCTCCGCGCTGAATGACTGGGGTTGTCGGAGTTGCTGCTATCAGTTTCTTCACATTCAGTTGCTGCCTGTCAATTTTTTCTGTCATGCAGTACAACCCGTTGTAGGAATCATTCAAAAACACCTCAACGAAATGACCTCTGGTACCATTGACCATATTCGGTTCCTGATCGGCATAATACGGGCGTGTGGAAAAATCAAGCCAGAAATCGGTGGAGACTCTGTTTTTCATGCGGCAGGAATCGTTGTACATGGCATCCAACACCCAGTTGTTATCGTTGCGCAGACCATAAAAGGAACGGTCGAGAGGTGTAACTCCGTCTATATCTTTCAGTTTAATTGCAAGCGATTTTTTGGGTTGTCTTCCGGCATAATACCCTCTTGTCCTGAATTCAGAAAGCAGCACTTCAGAAGGTGTATAATTATTTGGTTCGGTAACAACAATCCGTCCTAAATCGTATACGGTGTTTAATTCTGCATCCGAGTAAATCTGGACAAACGGAAGACAACTGAAATGGATGGTTCCGGATGAGATGATGGAACTGGACTGACGAACCTGCATGTTGTAGGTTTTCGTACCTGAAACACTCTTGAACGTATAGTTTGCTCCGCTGCTTATTCTTTCGCCGTCGATGTAAATCTCATAGGTGCTTACTTTCGGCTTATAATTCAGTTTCATGGTAACATCCGATCCCAATTCACTTTCAAGTACAGACAAATAGAACCTGGCTCCGATTTTATCCACAGCCGGAAATTTTCCGGCAAAAGTCAGGCTATCCATAAAGGTTGCAAAAGAACCCAATGTTGGACGGGCAGCCGGCAAGCCAATGGGTACGATATCTTTAACCGAAAGGCCCTCTGAGTCGTAAAATATGAAATTTCGAATGCTGGAGCTACCTTGGCCTATGACACCTACAGCAAATACATCCTTTTTGGTGATTGCATCCAAATGAGCCAGCTCCCTTCTTTCCCATAACTTTAAAGGATTGATCACTGAGCGAATGGAATAATAACTCAGATTACCCGACTGATGCAATTCCAGGGTGAAAGAGGTTGAATTGTCCGCTTGCAGACTATCCACCATAATCAAGGCCCAACGGTCTAAAACCCCGGTTGAAAGATGTTTGATGTATTTTTTGGAAGCTGCATTCTGAAAAGTATAAACACCTTCGGTTTGCTCATTGATTATCCAGAATGCGGAATCGGGTGCCGTTTCGCCCACCAGATTCGGATTATAGGTCAACTTATATTCGCCGGATCCGGGAATGACACCCCCCAGCGCATTATCAAACTGACATGCAATTAAATAATTGCTGTTTTTAAAAACAGGCTTAGAGAACGAGAAGCTGCATACTAAAAGGAATATAGTAAGAGTAAGGAGATTTTTTTTCATGTAATTTGAGGGCCAGAACTATTCGAAATTTTCGTGCATGTAGCACACCTATTTATGAGCTATTTATCAAAGCCGAAAATAGTAATAAATTAAATACAAACCAAATAGCCAAAAATTGTTGACTCGTTTCAAACGGCTTAACAGACCTTTAAAGAACATACGCCACAGTAAAAAACTGCAGCGTACGTATCCCAAATCCCGTTAGTGATTTTTGTCAAAAGTAAAAAACCTTATTTTTTCTTCAGAACGTTTTTCAATATGATTTCTTCCATGACACGATATCCTGCATCTTTTGGATGTACACCGTCTGCGGAATATTTTTCAGGCAAACCACCGCGTTCATCTACCATGGCTGAATAGTAATCCACATACGTGCATTTGTTCTTTTTGCAATAATCCTTGATCATGGCATTCAACTCTTTGATTTGTTTTGCCGGTTCTTTGATCTCCTTTTTCCATGGATATTCGTATACAGGCAGAACGGAGCATAAGAAGACCTTGATTTTATGTGCCTTGGCAAGTTCACTCATGGAAATGAGGTTTCCCATAATGTTTTCCAGGGAAATGTAACCGTTGTTCTGGGCAATATCATTTGTTCCAGCAAGAATAACCACCGCTTTGGGTTTCAGATCGAGCACATCTTTCCTGAAACGGACCAGCATCTGGGAAGTCACCTGCCCACCGATACCTCTGGCTACCAGATTGTTGGAATCAAAGAAACCGGGATGATTCGGATACCAGGCATCGGTGATGGAATTCCCCATAAAGACGGCATAAGGCGAATTCATGATCGATTTGTTTGCTTCTTCGTATCTTTTGAAATTGGCCCAATCATTCTGTGCAGACATCAGGAAAGTGAAACAAAGCATAAACATCAACAAAATATTCTTTTTCATGTTTTTATAGGATTAAAACGTTTCTATTCTTCAAAATTCAGTATCACCTTCACCGGGAAATGGTCGGAAGGCAGACGTGGAATGTATTTATGCAATGACACTTCCTTGGGGAAATTACCGGATTTGATATCCTTGGCGCTTTCGTCGGGTACTACGCCCCGATACGTATCGGTCAATACACCATACCGTACAGGCTGAAAATTTTGCGTTACAAAGATGTGGTCGATTCGGCTGTCGGTTTTCAGGTTGACATCAAAAGCGTTGAACGTTCCATTCAGGGCATAGCGAATATCTGCGGTTTCGTAGGTATCCCAGAGAATGCCTGAACTGGTGATGTATTTATAACCATCATTCGTTTGATCCACATTAAAGTCACCGGTCAGAATAACAGGTTCACCCTGACAAATTTGTTTGATTTTTTCAACGACCAGCTTCGAACTTTCCAATCTGGCTTTCACGCCGATATGATCCATGTGGAGGTTCAGGAACCAGAACTGTTTTCCACTTTCTTTTATCTGAAATTTGCCCCATGTACAAATGCGTGGCAAAGCGGCATCCCAACCTACACTGGGTTTATCATCGGTTTGAGACAACCAGAATTGACCGGATTTCACCAACAGCAATTTGTCCGTCTTGTAGAAAATAGGTGAATACTCTCCCTTAGTCTTTCCGTCATCACGTCCGACTCCTATGGCACTGTAATCAGGTAATTCACTCAGCATATCATTCAATTGTCCGTGGAGCACTTCCTGAGCGCCAAAAATATCAAAATCATGGAAGCGGATCAACTGTGTGATGACAGGACAACGTTGTTGCCAGCCGTTTCCTGCATCGGCATCGCCCTGGTTCTGATTCCGGATATTGTAGGATGCAACAGTCAGCGACTGGGCATTCAGGATAGGGAGGATACATAGAAAAGCAAAAAACAAAAAAATGGATTTTCTCATTAATATAGAATATTAGATCGTTTTAGAGTACCACAGTGTTACAGATTTCAAAAATAGTTGTTTTTTTGGATCAGTCACCCACAAAGGAGGGTTAAAAAGGGAATGGACTTACTTCAAATTGCTTTTTTAATCTTGTCAATCCTTTTGTTGAGATCCTGTATATTCTGGCATCGGACGGAGGCACCTGATATGAAAGACCGCCAGCCCTGTGATTCACATCGGTCTGCAACCACAATTCCTTGATTACGCCGACGTTTCTGGCTTTCAAACCAATCCGATCCCATGGGAGGGTACCGGAAATGGATGCTGTTCCATAATTGAGTGCGGCCAGATAGACATAAGACTCCGCTTCATACACAAAAATGTTCCCGGCACCATTATTTGTCGCTATATACCCATCCACCGGTTTAAAGGAACGGCCCATTCTGGCTATCTCATTGATATCCGGATTGGTCATCATTTCCAGAGCGCGCTCACGTGACAAAGAGGGAAAACCCACATCCGGAACTTCTGTATTAAAAAAATGTATCCGCTTCAAATACCAGACTTTCGTATTCGTCACTCATAAAGAAATCCACGCCGTGATCCATCAGGAAGGCACCTGAAAATATTTTTCCTTCAAAATCTCCGAAACGGGACCAGCGACCGGGTACTTTGTTCAATTCCCGCAACTTGTATTTCTTTTTTGGATCAAGGCCTTTCAGATGCAGGACCTGACGATTGCCCGTCACCTCTTTCTTGAGTAAATAGGAATAAACCACTGCCTTGGATTGATCCTCAAGTGCATACATCAGAGCCACCCTATTGCTTTCATACGGTGAAAGCAGTCGATAGAGATCTCCGAAATGGATCACATCCTTGATTTCATTGTAATTATCCAAGGCAATCTTGCAATAAGCCTTATCCTCTTCGGACATGGTGCTGGGTTGCAAGTCCATACCCAGTTTGGCAGAAGTAGCGACATCAAAACGAAATTTTAATGGCGTCGATCTGCCAGTGGTATGGTTAGGGCTTGATGAAACATGACTGGCCATGCAAACAGCCGGAAAAAACTGGCTGGTACCCCATTGGATATTGATGCGGGCCAGAGGATCTCCGTTGTCACTGGTCCAGAACTCCTCAAAAAACGCCATGGTTCCGTAGTCTATCCGTCCACCCCCACCGGCACAATCCATCATGGTGACGTCGTTGTATTTCGCTCTCACCCGTTTCAGAACACTCAACAGCCCTTTGGTGTAATCAATCCAAAGATGCGATTGCTTTTCGGCTGGCAAATAGAAAGAACCGGAGTTGGTCACAAAGCGGTTGCAGTCCCATTTGATGTAGGAAATGCCCGGATTTTCAGACATCGTATTGTCAATGATGGAATATACGTAATCCTGCACTTTGGGATTGCTAAGATCCAGAATCAGCTGGTTGCGGCTTAAATCCAGCGGACGATTGGGTTGGGAAATGACCCAATCCGGATGCTTTTCGTACAATTCACTTTTTGGATTCACCATTTCAGGTTCCAGCCAAATGCCAAACTTAATGCCCCTTTTTTCACTCTCGCTGATCAAATAGCCAAGCCCATGAGGCAATTTCTGCTTGTTGGTCATCCAGTCGCCCAAACCAGCATCGTCGTTGTTTCTGGGATATTTGTTTCCAAACCAACCATCATCCAGCAGGAACAGGTCAAATCCCATATTGGCTGCGTCGTCGATAATTTTAGTCAGGACGTCTTCGTTAAAGTTGAAATAGGTGGCTTCCCAGTTGTTCATCAAGGTCATACGTGGGCCGTGTCCGTTGTGAATGCCGTATTGAAGCGCCCACTTGTGAAATCTTCTGGAGACAGTACCCTTACCGGAATCACTGTACGTATATAATAAGGAGGGAGTCTTAAACACTTCGTCCTTCTTCAGGTAATATTGGCTGGCAAAGGAATTGATGCCGGAGATGACCCGAAGCTTGTCCTGATTGTCCACACTGAAATGGAAAGCAAAACTGCCAGGCCACGCCAGAGTACCACCAATGACTTCACCCGTTTCCTCGGCTGCGGGTTTTTCCAGGGAGACAAAAAAGCAGGCATGCCCATATTCATTTGTCCGAACGCCCAATTTCGAATCTACGACCTTGTCGCCCCGTGTAAGCAGGGATTCACTCATGTGCATCTCGTTGGCCCAGTTTCCCCAGAATTGGGTCATAAAGTATTTCGTGGATTGAAAACTCAGGCAAGAGGAGGCAAAATCATACAGTACAACGTCCTTTTTCTCAGCATGCGAATATTCCACCCATTGTTCAATGATGTTTTCTTTTTCATAGGCTTTAAAGCACATCTTGACATAAAATGGAAAATAGGTGTCTTTCAGATAGATGTCCGTCTGAACCTGGTTGTCGTTGAGCCTTTTTTCTTCCGATTTAACGAAAACCAGTTCGGTAGAAGTGTTTCCATCTGCATGAGTCACCCGTAGCCCGGGTTGATGCACATAGGATGTACCGAAAGTCAGCATCGCCTCATCGTTGGAGTTTCTGACAGAAGCCCAGTCTGCAGGCTCCAGTCTTTTTCCCAGATAGGATTGACATAGCTTGTTGTTGTCCCCTACCTTGAACAGAAGGCTCGTGTTCTGTGTTTGAACGGCAATGGTTTTATCCGTTGCAGCCTGAAGTAAGGTTGTTAAACCAAAAGAAAGAAAAAGGACAGCGCGAAAATAGATTTTCATAGTGATACGATTTAATGCCTAAAAATTTATTAAGCTGAAAGGTTGTGCAAATAAACGAATTTTGCCACGTTTTTTGACATCCTGTTCGTATATTTGGAACATTGATATGATTTTCTAACACCAATTAGCTAGAACTGGATGATTAATTTGTTTGGAAAAAAGAAAATAATTGCAACTGTAACCGCTGAACCCGAAAAAAAGAGCCTGGGGATTTGCCTGAGCGGAGGCGGAGCACTGGGATTTGCCCACATTGGCGTTTTACAGGCTTTAAACGAAAACGGAATTGAACCGGATATCATATCGGGTTCTAGCATGGGCGCCATCGTCGGGACGTTTTATGCAGCAGGAGTCACCCCGGCCGAAATGATGCAGATTATCAAGGACGACAGGCTTTACCGCGTCACCAAGCTGATGACATTCAAGCCCACTGTCTGGAGATCCGGATGGTCAGATCACAGTACCGTTCTCACGTTAATCAAAGAAATAATTCCGCACAACAGTTTTGAAGGATTGCAAAAAAAAATGTTTATTTGTGTCAGCAATCTGAATCTGGCCCAATGGGAAATCAAGAGCAGCGGCAACGACCTGAATATCTGGGTGTCCGCTTCAGCGAGTATTCCCGGTTTTTTTGAAACGCAGGAGGTGGATGGCACTTTTTATGTGGACGGTGGTTTATTGAACAATTTTCCTGCTCAACCGTTGAATGAATTATGCAGTAGCATCATCGGCGTGGACGTTCTGCCACATGAAGCACCAACTTCCTTAAAAAAGCCCATCGATGCTGTCATAAAATCGATACGGACTTTCGAACACGCCAATGCTTTAACAGGCAGATCGATGTGTGAACATATCATTGAGCCAAAGGTATTGAAACACTACAACGAATTTCGTTTTGATGCCTACCAGAAAATATACGACCAGGGTTATACAGACACCATCGAATACATCAAAAACAATCCGGAAATTCTGTATTTAAGGAAACCGGAAAAAACACCCGATACCCAAAATCAACTAAATTTTCCAACCGATTAAACGGTTTTAAAGTAAATAAGTCTAAACTAAATATTCTTTTCAATCATCCAAAAGCTCCTGATTATGATAGCAACAGCCGCATTTCGACCCATCAACCTCTCGGTTTCAGATGTTAAAACGTATTTATTCAGCACCCTGTTTGTCGTAGGGAACCTGGTTTTACCACAGGTCTGCCACTTTATTCCTGATGGTGGGAAAATACTCCTGCCCATCTATTTCTTCACCCTGATCGCAGCTTACAAATTCGGATGGAAGGTCGGATTGCTGACAGCAATCTTTTCCCCGGTGGCAAACTACCTGATTTTCGGAATGCCTATGCTGGCATTGCTTCCAGTCATTCTGATCAAATCGTCCATATTAGCCATCATTGCCGCCTGGATTGCCAGAAAAAGCAGATCCATCTCTTTACTGCTGATCGCTCTGACCATCCTGGCTTATCAGATAGTTGGAACTCTGACTGAATGGTTGATTACAATGGATTTTTCGGCAGCAATGCAGGATTTACGCCTTGGAATTCCGGGCTTGTTGCTTCAATGGTTAGCCGGATGGGGAATCTTAAGATTGTTGGCAAAGCATGAGTAAAACTTTTGAAGAAGTCAGGAGTGGCTTCGAAACCATACAATTTGTAGAAAAATTCGATCTGATTGTAGCTGTGGCCAATGGTGGAATCATCCCTGCTGCCATGCTCAATCAAAGATTGAACCTTGAAATTCAGTTGCTCAAGCTTCACCTGAGGGACGCCTCCCAGAAACAACTGTATGATAAACCACAGCTTCTGGAAGACATCCGGTTTGAAGTGGGTGGAAAAACCATCTTGCTGGTGGAAGACCGTGTAAAAACGGGCAACACCCTGAATTTTGCCAAGCAATTGCTACTGGATGCAGGAGCAAAAACAGTCAGGACCTTCGCAGTAAACGGGAAAGCCGATTATTGCATCTACGATGAAATGTGTTTCATGTTTCCGTGGATAATCAAATAAAGATCAATAAACCAATTAGATCCAAATAGAATGAAGCGCAGAGATTTTCTAAAAGCAGCTGCCATCACAGGGATAGCATCGACCATCAAATTGAGCGATGGTATGGACCTCATGGCTCAGAAAGTAACAAAAACCAGTACCACGCCCGATCTTGTAGCGGTTATGGGAGGAGATTCAGTGGCCATGTTCCGGAAAGCCATCGCGGAATTGGGTGGAATGAGCCGATTCGTCAAGAAAGGATACAAAGTCACCGTCAAACCGAATATCGGTTGGGACAAAACGCCTGAAATGGCTGGAAACACCAATCCGGCCCTTGTTGGAGAAATCGTCAAACAATGCTTTAAAGCCGGCGCCAAGGAAGTTATTGTCTTTGACCATACCTGTGACGACTGGAGAAAATGCTACACCAACAGCGGGATTGAGGCTGCAGCCAAAGCAGCAGGAGCCAAGATGATGCCAGGCAACGAAGAATCCTATTACCGGGAAATATCTTTACCCAAAGCGGTTAAACTTAAAAAAACAAAAGTACACTCGGCCATTCTGGACTGCGATGTATGGATCAATGTACCCATTCTGAAAAATCATGGCGGCGCCAAAATGACCATTGCCATGAAAAACCATATGGGCATTGTCTGGGACAGAGGTTTTTTTCACTCCAACGATCTGTCGCAATGCATCGCTGACATCTGCACCATCAATAAGCCAGCTGTCCTGAACATCGTGGATGCCTATCGGGTCATGAAGTCCAATGGACCTCAAGGTCGTTCCTTATCGGATGTCGTAAACCCTAAAGCCATGTTTGTATCGACCGATATTGTGGCTGTAGACACTGCCGCAACCAACTTCTTCAATCAGATTGAAAAAATGCCGTTGGAATCTGTTAAATTCATTGCCAGAGCCGCCGACCTGAAAATTGGCACCATGGACCTCAGCAAACTGAAAGTAAAGAAAATTAAAATCTAAGCTATGACTTTGAAAAGAATACGAGTGGTTTTGGCGGTGATTTTTTTCGTACTGACCACTTTTCTCTTTCTTGATATTGCACAACTTTTACCCAAGGACTTCCAGATACTCACAGAAATCCAGTTTGTACCTGCATTGCTGTCAGGCTCCCTGGTCGTCCTGCTTTCCCTTTTGGGACTGACCTTTCTGCTGGGTCGGGTCTATTGTTCCGTGATTTGCCCAATGGGTATTTTTCAGGATATTTCGACCTGGCTTTCCAAACGTTTTACACGAAAAAAGAAATACCATTACAGCAAAGAGAAAAAAATACTTCGGTACAGCGTCCTGGCAGGTGTCACTATCAGCTTTTTTGCAGGTGGCACCATCCTTCTGAGCTTGCTGGACCCGTACGGCGCCTTTGGCAGAATGGCCACCAATGTATTCAGACCCATCTATCAGGCAGGCAATAATCTAATAGCTCTCCTTTTCAACAACTTTGGAAATTATTCTTTTTACCACGTTGACATCTTTACATTGAGTTTATTCTCCCTGATTATCGGGTTAATAACCTTTCTGGCCATCGGTTTTCTGTCCTGGCGCTATGGTCGAACCTACTGCAACACCATCTGTCCGGTTGGAACGATCCTGGGTTTTATTTCCAGGTTTTCCCTGATGAAAATCAGGATCAACGAAAGCTCTTGCAACAACTGTGGAAAGTGCGAAACAAAATGCAAGGCTTACTGCATTGACAGCAAGACGAGCCAGATAGATTACAGCCGCTGCGTGGACTGCTTTGATTGTCTGAAAGTATGCAAGCAAAAAGCGATCACCTTTGGATTTGCACGTCCGGAAAAGAAAACAGTAACACCTTCCTCACCCGACAACTCGAAACGAATGTTCCTGACAGCGATAGGTGCTACGGCGCTGATTGCACCGGCCAGACTTTATGCCAAAGGATTGGCAAAAGTAAGACCGAACTCATCCTACGTCAAGAAGCACCCACTGAGCCCTCCCGGCTCAGAAAGCGCTGAACATTTACTGCATCACTGCACCGCTTGCCACCTTTGTGTCGCCAAATGTCCTACTCATATACTGAAGCCTGCTTTTGACGAATATGGCCTTGGTGGCATCATGCAACCCAGGATGGATTTCAAACATGGTTACTGCAACTACAATTGCGTCATCTGTTCCACAGTTTGCCCAAACGACGCCATCAAAGAATTGACCGTGGATGAGAAACATACCCTCCAGGTGGGGCACGTAGTCTTTGTAAAAGCCAATTGCATCGTTTTCACCGATGAAACCAGTTGCGGAGCTTGCTCAGAACATTGTCCGACACAGGCAGTCCAGATGGTACCCTACAAAAACGATTTAACCATTCCATCCGTAAATCCGGATATTTGTGTGGGATGTGGTGGTTGCGAATACATTTGTCCTGCCAGACCCTACCGTGCCATCTATGTGGAAGGAAATCCGGTGCAGCTACAGGCCAAACGCTTTAAACAAGAAGAACAAAAAGAAGTCAGTCTTGACGATTTCGGGTTCTAATCCACATGCAATCAAATCTTTATGAACCATCAGATCCAGATTCTCTTTTTAAGTTTATTTTTACCCCTTAGTGTATTCGCAAAAGAACCTCCCATCAAAAATTCAGTCACGCTGGATTCCGTCGTTGTCTTGGGGACCCAGCTTCCAACCGATGTCAGAAACCAGCCTGCTTCAGTCACTGTTGTTTCAAGAAACGAGATTGAAAAGACAGAAGAATCCTCCGTTTTGTCTTCCCTCAAAGGACTTGTCCCGGGTTTATTTATCACTGAACGCGGAACAACCGGATTCGGCATTTTCACCGGTTCCGGTGGTGGCATCTCTTTGCGGGGCATCGGTGGAAGCCCCACCACTCAGGTCCTGATAGCCATTGACGGCCATCCACAGATGATGGGGATTAACGGCCACGACCTGCCAGATGCCTATGTATCCTACAACGCAGAAACGATAGAAGTGACCCGCGGTCCTGCTTCTACCGTTTTTGGCTCCAATGCCATGGGTGGAGTCATCAACATCATCACCAGAGAGGAAAAAACGAATGGATACAAACTAAACGGTTCCATGATAATGGGTTCCTACAATACCCAAAAGTACCTGCTTAGTCTCCGTGGAAAAAAGGATAAACTCTCTGGCTATCTCTCCGCAAACGTTGATAAGACGGACGGACACAGAGCGAATTCGGCCTTCAACCTCTTCAATACGTACGCCAAACTGGGTTACGCCCTTTCAGAAAACTATAAAGCTTCAGCCGATTTTAGCCTTTCCGACTACCGGTCTACCGATCCGGGACCAATTACAAGACCCGCCATAAGTGACTCTCTGACAGCAGATGTGACGCGCGGCATGGCCTCTGTCACCCTGGACAACCGTTACGAAAAGACAAGTGGAAAAGTGAAGTTGTACTACGACTATGGTCATCATGCAATTTACGATGGCTGGCAATCCGACGACATAAACGCCGGAGCTATGGCCAATCAGTCCTTCCTACCCTGGAAAGGAGCCATTCTGACGCTGGGACTGGATTACAAGATGTATGGAGGTAAAGCCCTCCGGACGAACAACCCGAATTTCCACCTGGACAAAATGATCCGGGAAGGCGCTATTTATGGGGTAGTACGTCAGAGTCTGAATGATAAGTGGACGATCGAGGAAGGAATGAGGTACAACCTGAACAGCGTCTATGGAGACGAATGGGTTCCAAAAATTGGTCTTACTTACAGGCCGACAGAAACGACCATTTTGAAATTTTCTTCCGCAAAAGGGTTCAGGAATCCCACCATCCGGGAACTTTATGTCTTTGCTGCCAACGAGGACCTTTTGCCCGAAAGCATGATGAACTATGAAATCTCCTACACGCAGCTATCTGCAGATAAAAAACTCAAAGGAGAATTGGTTTTGTACCTTTCCAAAGGTGAGAACATGATTCAAACAGTAATCAACGCAGGCATTCCAAAATATTTCAACACCGGAAAATTCAATAATCAGGGTCTGGAAGCTGCACTTCAATACGACGGTCAAAAAAATATGCATATTTATGCAAATTACAGTTATATCCACTGTGAAAAGCCCATCCTGGCAACTCCCATGCATCAAATCAATCTGGGAGCCGATTATACATTAAGGAAAATGACATGGACTGTCCATTTTCAACAGGTTCAAAACTATTACCTGAAAGTAACCGATATCCCTGTCAAAGACAACTTTACGCTATTGGATGCAAAAATCGGCTATCAACTCACGAAAGAGCTTGGTCTGTTTTGTAAAGCCGACAACCTCTTGAACAGCACCTATCAAATGAATTACAACTATCCCATGCCAGGTGCAACCATACTGGGTGGAATTAAATTATCTTTATAACCAACTATAATAAAAAGCCCATCCATGCTGGTTCATTTTCACATTCATTATTCCCCAAATCAGGGAGAAGTGCTGATGCTCAACGGCTCTGCTCCTGAAACAGGCTCTTTTCAGGAATACCAGGCGCTGGAAATGTACTACCTGGGTGATGGTTACTGGCGTTTACCCGTCCATATAAACAACACTACGACCCTTGAATACAGGTACTTTGTACGTGAAAACGGAAACACCAAACGCAGGGAATGGGGCGACAATCACAGAATTGGCTTACCGGAGAACGTGGATTTTTGTACCGTCTACGACTACTGGCAACCGGAATCAGACATGCGATTTCTGTACACCTCAGCTTATACGGACAGTCTTTTGGCCGTTGACCACAGCGGTTCCGAGACCCTTTACAACAACGGTCACGTTATCCTGAAAGTCATGGCTCCCTTAGTCAGAAAGGGTCAAAGCGTCGGCCTGTCCGGCAATATCGATCTACTCGGAAACTGGCAAGAGGACAAAGCCCTGAAATTGAAGTCCGAACGATATCCCGAGTGGACTATTTCCCTGAATGCCAAAACTCTGCCGGAGAGTTGCAACTATAAATTTGTGGTCCTTGACAACTCGACAAACAAAATTGTTGGGTGGGAATGGGGAGAACCCAGAAGCCTTTTCACACCCCGCTGCGTGGATCGTCAGATGCTGATGCATTCAAGTATGGTCTTCCGATTTGGAGAAGCTCCCTGGAAAGGGGCCGGTACAGCCATACCCGTTTTCTCCCTCCGTTCAGAGGACAGCTGGGGCTGCGGTGATTTTGCAGACTTGAAAAAAATAACAGACTGGGCGGAATTGACAGGTCAACAAATGATTCAGCTGCTGCCAGTTAACGATACCACCCTTTCTGAAACCTGGCGGGATTCCTATCCGTACAACGCCATTTCCATTTTCGCCCTGCATCCGATGTATGCATCCATCAAGGACTTGCCAAAACTACTCGATGAGAAGAAAAGGACAAAATACGAAGCCGAACGCCTCGAACTGAACGCACTTCCGGAAATGGATTACGAGAAAGTCCTCCATCTGAAGTGGAACTATTTTCGGGATCTGTTCAAGCAGGAGGGCACCAGTATTTTTGCTACAGCAGATTACCGGACATTTTTTGAAAACAACTGCTATTGGCTGGTACCCTACGCCGCCTTTTGCTACCTCCGTAAAAGCCGCGAGTCTACGGATTTCCGGCACTGGGGAGAATACGCCATCTACGATTCTAAAAAAATAGACGCACTTTGCCATCCGGATCAGATCTTTTATCCGGACATCGCCATCCACTACTACATCCAGTACCAGCTCCATCTGCAACTGAGCGCTGTAAGGGCATACGCTCATGAACACTCGGTCATACTGAAAGGCGACATCCCCATTGGTGTCAGCCGCCAAAGTGTGGGTGCCTGGGTCGATTCCCGTCTGTTTAATATGGATGCGCAGGTAGGAGCTCCACCGGATGCTTTCTCCGTTAAGGGACAAAACTGGGGCTTTCCAAGCTACAATTGGGAGCGAATGAAAGCCGAAGACCTGAACTGGTGGAAACGCCGGTTCCGAAAAATGGCCGATTATTTTGACGCCTACCGCATTGATCACATCCTTGGCTTTTTCCGCATCTGGGAGATTCCCTTGCACTCCAAAGAAGGATTGTTGGGTCACTTCAGCCCTGCCCTGCCCCTAAGTCTGGAGGAGATTCATCAAAAAGGTTTCGATTTCGACGTGAAAACAATGACAGTACCCTTTATTCCGGAGTCTTTGCTGACAGACCTGTTTGGGAAATCCGCCGATAAGATTGGGAAAACGTTCCTGCATAAA